>Ga0315290_10000283_pt1 | contig 31811 bp, 27 predicted proteins | sample YL17G12_0_MG_FD_203627 | JGI IMG/M metagenome (GOLD analysis project Ga0315290, IMG submission 203627) | Sediment microbial communities from Yellowstone Lake, YNP, Wyoming, USA - YL17G12_0 | ecosystem: Environmental > Aquatic > Freshwater > Lake > Sediment | place: USA: Wyoming | collected... | reverse complement strand
CCAGATTTCTCTAAGACATTTATCTCCCTGGTTGAGACTTACGGACGCAGTTTCGAGATTGGACTGGCAGGCTTTCACAATGTGCAACACTTTATCATGCGACTGCCTAGCATGATGCCAATGTCCATCGGGTTGGTGACCAAGAAAGGCATGTCCATCACTCCCCCGAAGCGCATCAAAGGCATGCCGCAACTTAAAAAGATCCTCAAGCGCGCCAAGGAATTGGAGGCGGTATGAGCGAATACATTTATTATCCCGGTTGTTCCATGGAGAGCAGCGCGCGCGCCTACGGCGATTCGATGCGCGCGATCTGCAAACCGTTGGGAATTGACCTGAAAGAAATGGATGACTGGAACTGCTGCGGTGCGACCGAATACCTAAGCCTTGCCAAGCTGCCGGCTTATTCACTGATTGCCCGTAACCTGGCACTGGCCGAGCAGCAGATTAATGGCTCCCATACCGTCGTTGCGCCATGCAGTGCCTGCTTCCTGAACCTCTCCAAGGCCGATCATTACATGCTAGAGAGCCCGACATTCGGCGAGCAGGTTAACGAGGCGCTGGCTGCCGGCGGATTACATTACACCCCTGGCAAGCTGACGATCCGCCACCTGCTGGACGTGCTTATTAATGATGTCGGGCTGGATAAGATCAAGGAGCAGGTGGTCAAACCGCTCGCGGGTCTGCGCGTGGCTCCTTACATTGGTTGCATGTTGCCCCGTCCTGACTACTCAAATCATTACTCGGACAGTGAATATCCCACTGAGCTGGATGATTTAATGAGAGCCCTCGGAGCGGAGGTGATAGATTTCCCGCTCAAGACCCATTGTTGCGGCGGGCATATGACCCAGATCAGCCCCGATACAGCCTTCGAATTGATCCGCCGGCTGATCTCTGCAGCGGATCAATTCGAAGCGGATGTCATCGCCGTTGTCTGCCCGATGTGCCAGATGAATCTGGATGCCTTCCAGGGACAGATGAACCAGCACTTCCACACAAAGTACAAGATGCCGATTCTTTTCTTCACACAACTTATTGGAGTGGCTTTTGGTGAAAAGCCTGAGGCGCTTGGCTTCGGCACGGAGCTGGTCAGCGCACGTGATGCCATGCAGCGCATCGGTGTCCAGATCCCTGTGGTTGAACAAGCGGCCGCCAAACCGCGCAAGGTGGAAGGTCTGCCAATGCGACCGCCACGCGTGAAAACCGGTCGAAAACCCGGCAATGGTCATAAAGAGGCAAGCAAATGAGCGCCGAAGAGAAAACCCCCAAAGAAAAAATCGGTGTCTACGTCTGTCACTGTGGTACCAACATCGCCGGTATGGTGGATGTGGTTGGTGTGCGTGACTGGGCACAAGAACACCTCGGCAAAGACGGTGTAGTCATCTCGCGCGATTACAAGTTCATGTGCTCCAGCCTGGGGCAGGAACTAATTGAAAAAGATATCAAGGAACTTGGCCTGACCCGGGTCGTGGTGGCTGCCTGCTCCCCGCACCTACACGAGAAGACCTTCCGTACTGCGGCAGAACGCGCCGGGTTGAACCCTTACCTGACCGAACTAGTCTCCATCCGCGAGCAGGTTTCATGGGTACATACCGATAAAGCCGTCGCCACCGAAAAATCCAAATCGCTGGTGGCAGGTACGGTGAAGCGTATTGTCTACAATGAGGCGCTTGAAAAATTGAAAGTGCCCATCAATCCCAATACACTCGTGGTTGGCGGCGGTATTGCTGGTATTCAAGCAGCGCTCGAAATCGCCAACGGTGGCTTCCATGTCTATCTGGTGGAGCGTGAACCGTCCATTGGCGGACACATGGCTCAGTTCGACAAGACCTTCCCGACCCTGGACTGCTCGGCTTGTATTCTGACCCCGCGCATGGTGGAGGCAGGCACACATCCCAATATCACCCTGCTTACCTGGAGCGAAGTGATGAACGTTTCAGGTTACATTGGAAGCTTCAATGTGACCATCAAGAAAAAGGCTCGCTTCGTCAACGAGGAACTGTGTACCGGCTGCGGCATTTGTATGGAAAAATGTCCACTGAAAGTCATTGACGACGTGTACGAAGCCGGTCTAGGCTTTCGTAAGGTCATCTACACACCATTTGCCCAGGCCGTCCCAAAATACCCGGTGCTCGACAAACCAAACTGCACCTACTTTAAAAATGGTAAATGCAAAGCCTGCGAAAAGTTCTGTCCCACCAATGCGATTGACTTCAACCAACAGGACGAAACCCTGAACGTGGAAGTGGGTAATATCATTCTGGCCACCGGCTACGACCTTTTCGACGCCGGGAAAGTCACCAACTACGGTTATGGCCGCCTGGCGAATGTATTTACCAGCATGGAGTTCGAGCGCCTGTGCAACGCCTCTGGCCCGACCAATGGCGAAATTACCTTGCGCGATGGCAAAACAAAACCAGAATCAGTGGGCATCATCCATTGTGTTGGCTCACGCGATAAGAATTTTAACAACTACTGCTCCACCATCTGCTGCATGCAGAGTCTCAAGTTTGCCCACATCGTCAAGGAACGTACCGGAGCCAACGTGTACGAATTCTACATTGACATGCGCACCGCCGCCAAATCCTATGATGAGTTCTATCAGCGCATCCTCGAAGAAGGGACGCTGTTCGTGCGCGGGAAAGTGGCCGAAGTGACGGACGCGGCTCGCAACCCTGGAGAAGAGGGAAAACTTATCATCCAGGTCGAGGATACATTGGCGGGTAAACAGCGCCGTATTCCAGTGGATATGGTTGTCCTGTCCAGCGGCATAGAGCCGCGCGCCGATGCCAAGCAGACCGGCAAATTATTCGGTATCTCCTGCTCATCCGATGGCTGGTATATTGAGCGCCACCCAAAACTGGACCCGGTGACAACGATGACCGAAGGCATCCTGATTGCAGGTTGCGCCTCCGGCCCGAAGGATATCCCCTCCAGCGTGTCGCAGGGAGCCGCAGCCGCGGCTCGTGTATTGGACAAAATCCTGCAAAAAGAAGTGGAACTGGAGCCTATCCGCGCCAGCGTGGACGAGGCCAAATGCTCCGGTTGCCGCATCTGCAACAACCTGTGTCCGTTCAACGCCATCTCATTCATCGACGATCTGGCAGTGACACGCATCAACCCGGCTCTCTGTCAGGGCTGCGGAACCTGCGTAGCGGCCTGCCCGGCGGGAGCCATCAACGGCACAGGTTTCAGCAACGAGCAGATTTTCGCCCAGATCGATGGCATTTTGATGGCCGTGTAGGAGGATGACATGAGCGAACAATTTGAACCCGTTATTGTGGGCTTTACCTGCAACTGGTGCTCGTACCGCGCTGCCGACGCAGCCGGTACTGCCCGCGTAAAATATGCGCCCAATGTGCGCCTGATCCGCCTTATGTGCAGCGGAAGGCTCGACCCGACCTTCGTCATGAAGGCTCTGGCGGGTGGCGCAGATGGCGTCATGATTTCTGGCTGTCACCCCGGTGACTGCCACTACATTGAACAAAATTACAAGGCACTGCGCCGCTTCCTGCTCCTGCGCCGCACTCTAAAAGGATTTGGCGTGGAACCGGAGCGCATTAAACTCATCTGGGCCAGCGCCGCCGAAGGTATGCGACTGGCACACGAGATCGACTCCTTTGTGGAGGAGGTCCGCAAACTGGGGCCGTTGAACTGGCCCACGTGGAAAGATGATCAACACAAGGCAGAACCCGTCATGGAGGTGACAGCATGAGCAATAAGCCAAAATTTGCCATGTATTGGGCAGCTTCATGCGGCGGATGCGAAATCGCTGTCCTTAACATCCACGAGAAAATCCTGGATGTGGACGCTAACTTCGATGTGGTGTTCTGGCCGGTAGCCATGGACGCTAAATACCACGATGTCGAGGCCATGGAAGACGGCTCAATTTTGCTGACGTTGTTCAACGGCGGCATGCGAAACGACGAAAACGAGGCAATCGCCCGTCTGTTGCGGCGCAAATCCAAGATCCTGGTTGCTTTTGGCTCGTGTGCCACCGAGGGCTGCATCCCAGGGTTAGCCAACCTTTCACCGGTGGAGGAACTTTTTGACATTGCCTATCACACCGTTTCAACGAACAACCCGCATAATATTCACCCGCAGACTTCGTTCGAGGTTCCTGAAGGGACTCTCACTCTCCCGACTATGAACCCCATCGTCAAAACCCTGGCGCAAGTGGTGGACGTGGATTACTACATGCCCGGCTGTCCGCCTGAATCGCATCAGATTGCGGCGGTGATTGACCTGGTCATCCAGGTCTTACAGGGCAAGGCTCAACTGCCACCCAAAGGTTCGTACATCGGGGCTGGCAACTCCACCGTCTGTGACGAGTGCAAACGTGATCGCAATGTCAAGACTATCACCGCCTTCAAACGCATCCAGGAAGTGGCCCCGGTCGACCCAAAACTGTGTATCCTCGAACAAGGTGTCCCTTGCAACGGTCCGGCCACCCGTAGCGGATGCAACGCCCGCTGTCCAACCGTCGGTGCGCAGTGTATTGGCTGTTACGGTCCGGCGGAGGGCGTAATCGATTACGGTGCGCGCCTTATCACCGCCTTTGCTTCGGTAGTGGATGCCAGAGAACCCGCTGAAATTGAAGCGATCCTTGATGGCATCCCCGATCCGACCGGCCAATTCTATCGCTTCAACCTGGCCGATTCCCTGCTCCGCGCCAGCACCAAGGCGTGGAAAAAGAACGGGCATTAGGAGGTAGATATGACACAAAGAATATCCATTGACCCAATCACCCGTCTTGAAGGTCACGGAAAAATCGACATTTTCCTTGATGACAAGGGTGATGTTGCAAATTCTTACTTCCAGATCCCCGAGTTGCGCGGCTTCGAGCGCTTCTGTGTGGGCCGCCCGGTGGAGGAAATGCCCCTGTTGACCAACCGCATCTGCGGCGTGTGCCCCGAAGCGCACCACATGGCCGCCGCTAAAGCCGCGGACGCCGTCTATCATGTCGACCCGCCGCGCACTGCCAAGATGCTAAGGGAACTCCTTTATATGGCTTTCTACGCCACCGACCACACCACTCACTTCTACGCCTTGGGAGGTCCCGACTTTATCATGGGTCCCGATGCGCCTGTCGCCGAGAGAAACATCCTCGGCGTCATCCACAAAGTCGGATTGGAAATCGGCGGAAAAGTGATCCAAATGCGCAAATACGGCCACACCGTCGTCGAAATGATTGGCGGGCGCAAGGTTCATCCCTGCACGTCCATCCCGGGTGGAATTACCAAGATTCTCTCTGAGGACGAGCGCAAACAAATCGAAGAGATGGGCCGTTGGGCGATTGACTTCGCGCTGTTCACCATCCAGGCCTTCAAGGATATTGTCCTGGCCAACAAGACCTACCTCGACCTGATCGTCGGTGACGTTTACACCCATCGCACTTATTACATGGGTCTGGTGGATGCAAACAACAAGGTCAATTTCTACGATGGGAAAGTACGCGTGGTGGATCCGGACGGCAAGGAATTCTGCAAGTACGAAGCGAAGGATTACCTTAACCACATTGAAGAGCGCGTCGAGCCATGGACTTACCTGAAATTCCCGTATCTCAAGAATGTCGGCTGGAAGGGTTTCACCGACGGGAAGGATTCCGGCGTCTACATGGCGACCCCGCTTTCGCGGTTGAACGCGTCCGACGGGATGGCCACCCCGAAAGCGCAAGCGGCTTACGAGGAATTTTATGCCACCCTGGGTGGGAAACCTGTCCACCAGCGGCTCGCCATCCACTGGGCGCGGCTCGTTGAATTGCTCTACGCTGCGGAACACTGGGTGGAACTGGCCACGGACCCTGAAATCACCTCGCCCAATGTCCACAAGGTTCCGACTGAAATCCCGACCGAAGGTGTGGGTATCGTCGAGGCGCCGCGCGGAACGCTGACACACCACTACACCACCGATGAACGCGGAGTCCTGACAAAAGTAAATTTAATCGTGGGCACAACCAACAACTATGCTCCTATCCAGATGTCAACCAACAAAGCAGCCCGCAGCCTGATCAAAGGTGGTAATGTGAACGAAGGTTTGCTGAACATGGTCGAGATGGCCTTCCGGGCCTATGATCCATGCTTTGGCTGCGCCACACACTCACTGCCCGGCCAGATGCCGCTGGAGATTACCATTCGCAATCCAGATGGCGAGATTGTTGATGTTTTAAAACAGTTTGTTGAATAATCGGTTGGTCAATGACGAGGTATTGAGGACGAAGGATTATGTTGCCCGTGACGGTTAAGTCGCCTCTGTCTTCAGTATCACCCCAGCCATCCATTATTGTGGTCGGGCTTGGCAATCCGATCCTGGGTGATGATGGTGTCGGCTGGATAGTTGCAGAGGAAGTAAAACGTCGATTGGATGAAACACAGACTGGCTTTCCTCAGTCATCGCCCGTTGTTGTTGAATGTTGTTCCCTGGGCGGGTTGAGCCTAATGGAGCAGCTCATCGGTTATGACCGTGCCATCATCGTGGATGCCTTCGCCGTCGACCAGCCCGCAGGCACAGTCTTCACGATTGGCATTGACGAATTACCGGACTACTCCAGCCTTCATGCCGCCTCTGTGCATGATACGTCTCTGCAAAATGCGCTGGTGATAGGTAAAACAATGGGTGTGCACCTCCCAGAGGAGGTGACCCTGGTCGGTGTTTCGTCAGAACAACTCTACGAATTCAGCGAGGAACTAACCCCCAACGTCGCTGCCGCAGTTCCCCAAGCAGTCCAAATCGTCCTTAATTTGATATTCACAGGAGATACAAAATGATATCACCCGAGCTTCTTCGTCGTTATCCCTTCTTTGGGTTCATGGAAGATAATGAACTGAAAGCCGTCGCCATGATTGCCGAGGAAAGAAATATTGAAAAAGGCGCAGTTATCCTCAAAGCAGACGATCCGGCGAATGTCCTGTACTTCCTGGAGGAAGGGAGCGCGTCGAATTACTTCATCGTTGAAGATCAGCATAATAATCACAAGGAACTCTTCATCGATAGCATCAACCCCGGTGAAATCTTCGGCTTTTCAGCATTACTCGAGCCCTATAAATATACGGCGACAGTGAGGGCTGAAAAGGATAGCCTGGTGATTAAAATCGACGGATCTGCGCTGCGTGCCCTGTGCCAGTTTGATCCCCATCTATCCTGCGGCTTGCTTGAGGCAACTGCCAAAGTCATTATGCAAAGGCTGCACGACACTCGTGTCTTGTTGGCTGCAGCGACTGTGAAAGCCTGAGTTCTTACTTTCCGCAATAATATTAGAAAATCCTACTGAGTACTGCGCGCTTTTCCTTTAATTTGGAGGAAAGTTATCCGGAAACCGGGTGACTTTCCTTACTGTCTTAATATGGGATAAACAGATAAATTTTAAGCATTAACCATGCATGAACTAGCCGTCACCCAATCCATCCTGGATATCTCCCTGCGCCACGCTGAGAAAGTCAATGCGAAGCAGATCGTGACTATTAACCTCGTCATCGGAAGGTTTTCATCTGTGGTGGATGATTCCGTCCAGTTTTACTGGGATATGATCGCCGAAGGCACGATCGCCCAAGGCGCTCGCCTCTGCTTCGAGCGTATTGCGGCGGAAATGACCTGCCAGGAATGCGGTCTTGCCTTCGAGCCAACCGATGAAACCTTTGCTTGCCCGAAGTGCTTGAGCCCCAAGGTCCGCATCACGAAAGGCGAAGAACTGCGAGTGGAAAGCATAGACGTGGAGTGACCATGACCCAACGAATCCCCATTGTGGAAAATATCCTTTCAGCCAATGACAATATGGCAGTGCGAATCAGGGAAGCTCTCGACCGCGCGAACGTGTATGCCATCAATATCATGGCATCACCCGGAGCAGGTAAGACCAGCTTGATAATCAAGACACTCGAAGCGTTGAAAGGGCGACTGCGGCTGGGAGTCATCGAAGGGGATCTGGCGACATCCATCGATACCGATAAGGCCATTGCCGCAGGGATGCCTGCTGTACAGATCAACACGGGCGGCGAATGCCATCTCGATGCGGTCATGCTCGCGGATGCCTTGCCGAAACTGCCGCTTATCAATCTTGATTTGGTGATCGTTGAAAATGTGGGGAACCTCGTCTGCCCGGCAAATTTTAAAATTGGCACCCACATAAATGTGCTGATTGCCTCCATCCCCGAAGGCGATGATAAACCCTATAAATATCCTGGCATGTATAAAGGTGTTCAGGCACTCATCATCAATAAGGTTGATCTATTGCCGTATGTGCCTTTTAACATGGATTATTTCCAGCTAGGTGTGGAAATTCTGAATCCCGGTCTGGTGACCTTTCCACTTTCGGCAAAGACTGGCGAAGGGATGAATGTGTGGACGGATTGGCTGGTGGCACAGGTGAAACAAAAGAATAAATGAGTGCCAAGCGTATCTTCGTTACCGGTATTGTTCAAGGCGTCGGCTTTCGTCCGTTCGTGTACGGGCTGGCGACCCGCTTAGGTCTGCATGGCTGGGTATGCAACACCTCTGCGGGGGTGGAAATCGTCGTGCAGGGCGAGTCTGCCGGTGTAGCTATGTTCATCGAAACACTTCCAGTTGAGCTTCCGCCACTTGCACACATCGACAGCCTGAAGGTGCGAGATGAAGCGGATGGTGCTTACGAGCGTTTCGAAATCCGTGAGTCGGAATCCATCGCCGGAGCGTTTCAGCCCATCAGTCCCGACACCGCCATCTGCCCCGATTGCGAGTGCGAGTTGTTTGACCCTCATGACCGGCGCTATCTTTACCCTTTTATTAATTGCACGAATTGCGGTCCCCGTTTTACCATCATCAAGAATATCCCTTATGACCGCCTAGCGACCACCATGGCAGAATTTGCGCTGTGTGAGGCTTGTCGCGCCGAGTATGAAAATCCACTGGACCGGCGGTTTCATGCCCAGCCAGAGGCTTGCTCCGAATGCGGTCCGAATGTCTGGCTGGTGCATCAGGATAGCGCAGCCATGGATGTGAACCGGGGAGCGCTCCTGACTGCCCGGCGTCTTTTAAGGGAAGGTCGGATATTGGCGGTAAAAGGATTGGGCGGCTTTCACCTGGCTTGTGACGCCTCTAATTCTGCGGCAGTTGAAAAACTTCGACAGCGTAAGGGACGCATCGGTAAACCATTCGCTTTGATGGCAGCGAACCTTGCATCCATCGAGCGGTTGTGTTTCGTTGGAGAAGCAGAACAGGCGCTTTTGACCGGCCATGAGAAACCGGTTGTCTTACTGTCTCGAAAGCCGGGCATCGCGTTGGCAGCGTCGGTCGCCCCTGGCGTCGACACATTGGGGATGATGATGCCCTATACGCCTTTGCATCACCTGCTGCTCAATCAAAGCGATCCGGTTTTGGCGGCTGAACCTGTCCCGCCCGTGCTGGTGATGACCAGCGGCAACTTCTCTGAGGAACCAATCGCAACTGATAATCAGGATGCGCTGGAACGGCTTGCGGCGCTGGCGGATGCGTTCCTGTTGCACAATCGCCCCATCCACATTCGCTGCGATGACTCGGTGGTTAGGGTCGGTCAAGAAAAGTCATCCGTTGTTCATCTGCGTCGGAGCCGCGGCTATGCTCCTTATCCAGTGCATCTTTCCTTCGAAACCAGGCCGACGCTGGCAGTGGGCGGTGAGCTGAAGAACACCTTTTGCCTCACTCGTGACCGGTATGCCTTTCTCAGCCATCACATTGGTGACATGGAAAACGCAGAGGTTTACCAGTCCTTCGAGCAGGGCGTGCAACATATTTCCCGGCTGTTCCGCATCGAACCTGAACTGATCGCCTATGATATGCATCCCAATTATTTCACAACAGCCTATGCGGAACGGTCAATACTGGCAGCCAAAAAGATTGCCATTCAGCATCATCATGCACATATTGCCGCCTGCATGGCCGATAACGGGCTGGAGAACCACAAGGTAATCGGCCTATCCTTCGATGGAACCGGCTACGGCACGGACGGGAAAATCTGGGGCGGGGAGGTGCTAGTCGCGGATTATTCCGGCTTTGAGCGGCTGGCTCATCTCGAGTATCTCCCGCTGCCCGGAGGGGATGCTGCCACCCGCAAGCCATGGCGGATTGCTGCCGGTTATGCCGCTGCCCTTGGACTGGACATCGACGACCTGCTCCTCCTGCGCGAAGTAGATCAACAGGAACTGACCATCCTCCGCCAGCAGGTGGAGAAAAACCTGAACGCTCCGCTGACCTCTTCGATGGGCCGCTTGTTCGATGCGGTGGCTGCGCTGGCAGGTGTGCGCACCGAGGTGACCTACGAAGCCCAAGCAGCCATTGAATTGGAAACGCTTTCGAGAGCGGACCGCTCATCAGCAGCGCCATATCCATTTGTAATCGAGGAGACTGGCAGCGGCATGCTCATCCGCTTGAAAGAATTGTTGTCGTCCGTTATCGCCGATGCCCGCAGAAAAAAGTCACCCGCTGAAATCGGGGCGCGGTTCCACCAGTCCGTGGCGGAAATATCCATTCAGGTTTGCCATAAAGCGAGTGATAAAACCGGTCTCCGGGAAGTCGCGCTCTCGGGCGGCGTCTGGCAGAACCAGTTCCTGCTCAATCTTGTGCGTGACGGGTTGAAGAAGGAAGGTTTTACTGTATACTTTCATCAACAGACCCCGACCAACGACGGCGGGCTGGCTTTGGGACAGGCAGCTATTGCCAATTTTCAATCCTAAAATTCTTTATCAGTATTGGAGTAAACCATGTGCCTTGGCATTCCTGGAAAAATCACTGAAATTTACGAAAAAGACTCACTTAGGATGGGCAAGTTGGACTTCGGGGGAGTTACCAAGGAAGTCTGTCTGGCCTATGTCTCTGAGGCGCAGGTAGGGGATTATGCGCTCATCCACGTCGGCTTTGCCATCAGCCTGATGGATGAAGATGAGGCGATCGAGACGCTCAAGCTGATCAAGGAAGTCGCGGAATTTAGCGAGGAAGCCGGCTTCGAAAATCCTTAAGATGTTTGCATGTTTATCGGACCTATAGTTTATGAAATTCCGCGAAGAATATCGCGACCCTGCGAGGGTCAAAAGCCTACTGGCTGAAATTTCGTCCATCGTTACCCAACCCTGGACTTTGATGGAAATCTGCGGTGGACAGACACATGCCTTCCTGCAGCATGGATTGGACGATATGCTGCCCCGCCAGATCGAGCTAATTCACGGGCCTGGCTGTCCCGTCTGCGTCACGCCGCTCGAACAGATCGACCGCGCCATCGCCATCGCAGCCCGCCCGGAAGTCATCTTCACCTCCTATGGTGACATGCTGCGGGTTCCAGGCACAGGCCGCGACTTGTTCTCCGTCCGCGCACAAGGGGGCGACGTGCGCGTGGTCTACTCACCACTGGATGCTGTCAAGTTAGCAGAGGCAAATCCGGAAAAACAAGTGGTCTTCTTCGCCATCGGCTTTGAGACCACCGCGCCTGCCAACGCAATGGCTGTCCTGCAAGCCCAACAAAAGAAAATCAAAAATTTCTCAGTTCTCGTCTCCCATGTTTGTGTACCGCCGGCCATGCACGCCATCCTTGGCTCCAAGGCAAACCGGGTGCAGGCGTTCCTCGCCGCAGGGCATGTCTGCGCGGTGATGGGCTACTGGGAATATTTACCCATCGCAGGGAAATATCACGTGCCGATCGTGGTCACCGGTTTCGAGCCGGTGGACCTGCTGAGGGGTGTGATAGCTACCGTTCGCCAGCTCGAAGCGGTTAAAGCCAAAGTGGAGAACGCCTACGAACGCGTTGTTACACTCAAAGGCAACGAATCCGCTCAGAAGGTTATTAATACTGTTTTCCAGCCTGTCGACCGCAAGTGGCGAGGCATTGGCACCATCCCACAAAGCGGACTCGGCTTACGACCCGGGTTCGCGCCCTTTGATGCCGAGAGCCGCTTCGACGTTGGCGAAATCCTGACGCAGGAATCCCCGTTATGCATTGCCGGAGAGATTCTGCAGGGACTCAAAAAACCACAGCAATGCACCGCCTTCGGCATGGCCTGCACTCCGCAGACACCACTCGGCGCGCCGATGGTTTCCGCTGAAGGCACCTGCGCCGCCTACTACCGTTATCATCGGGGGGTTTAAGCCCTCACTGACCGTTTTCAGCTTTAGCTTCTAACCGCTTATAATCATTCAATGGACGGATACTCTCATACCCATCTTGGCGATAATGCTTCCCAGACCCGCCGCCGGCTGACACTTTCCCTGGTGCTAACGGCTGTGTTTGTAGTTTTTGAAGCAGCGGCAGGGGTGTACTCCAACAGCCTCGTCCTGCTGACAGATGCTGCCCATAATCTCACCGATGTTATTGCGCTGGCGTTAAGCCTGTACGCTGTGTGGCTGGCATTAAAGCCATCCAGTGCCGCCAAAACCTATGGCTACCACCGCGTTGGGATTTTGGTTGCACTGGTCAATTCCACCACACTGGTGGTCATCTCCCTGGGAATCTTTTTCTCTGCGTATCAACGTTTTCTTTCACCACCTGAAGTCAAATCCGGCGTATTGATCGTCGTGGGGCTGATCGCTTTTGCGGTCAATCTGGTGACGGCGCTGCTTGTGATGAAGGGCAGCGAAAATGACCTTAACCTCCGCTCGACGTTCCTGCACCTGATGGGCGATGTTGTATCGACTCTAGGGGCTGTTGCGGCGGGTGTGGTCATTTTCTTTACCGGCTGGAACTTGCTCGATCCGCTGGTCAGTGTGTTCATCGGCCTGTTGATCCTGTGGAACGCATGGGGCATCCTTCGCGAATCGGTGGATATCCTGCTCGAGTCCACGCCGCGCGATGTGGATATGGACGCCATGATTCGGGACATGTCGCAGATCGAGGGAGTACTCGGCGTCCACGATCTGCATGTGTGGAGCATCACCCAGAGCATGCGTACCATGTCAGCGCACGTTCTGACTGACGATATCGCCATTAGTTTGGGTGCCCAAATCCAGGGGCAGTTGAATGAGATTCTATTAAAGCGCTATAACATCGAACATGCCACACTGCAATTGGAATGCGCTGATTGCCAGCCCTGTCTGTACAGTGACATGAACGGAATTACCGTTCAGCATGAACAGGTATGAGGTAAATGCCATGTCCGACGACATCGAATTTGAAGGCTACACTTGCCCGGTTCCATTATCTCCAAAGGATACCATCGTCCTTGGGCACGGTTCCGGCGGGAGGTTGAGTCATGACCTGCTCAAGAGGCTGTTCCTGCCCGAGTTGGGCAAAGCTGCTCCCCGCGCGTTGGATGACTCGGCCGTACTGACTGTCGGTGGCGAAAAGCTGGCGCTAACCACTGATTCACATGTCGTGTCTCCGCTGTTTTTCCCTGGCGGAGACATTGGCAAGCTGGCGGTGTGCGGAACGGTCAATGACCTGGCGATGGCCGGCGCGACGCCGTTGGCTCTCACTTGTGGATTTGTCATCGAAGAAGGTCTATCCATGGATGTGCTCCAGCGCGTGGTACAGTCCATGCGGGATGCTGCAACTGAAGCGGGAGTTTATATCGCAGCGGGCGATACCAAGGTGGTCCAAAAAGGCGGCGCAGACAAGTTGTTCATCAACACTTCGGGGATCGGAAAAATACCGGTAAGTGTGGATATTTCAGGTGCAAATGCGCGTCCCGGGGATGTAATCATCATTTCCGGCACGCTTGGGGATCACGGCATCGCGGTACTCTCCGCCCGCGAGGGGCTGGGTTTTGAGACCGATCTTGTCTCGGACGTGGCGCCGCTTAATCATCTTGTTAAATCAATGCTGGAAGCGGGAGAGATTCATGTTCTGCGTGACCCAACCCGCGGCGGGCTGGCCACAACTCTGAATGAAATCGCCGAACAATCGGAAGTGGTGATCGAACTTAATGAACAAGCTATACCTGTCAAGCCACAGGTGCGCGCTGCCTGCGAGATGCTCGGCTTCGATCCGCTTTACGTTGCCAGTGAGGGTAAACTGGTGGCATTTGTCAAAGCGGAGGACGCCGGGAAAATCATCGCTGCGATGAAATCGATTCAATACGGTGAAGATGCAGCAATTATTGGGAGCGTCATTGCCGAAGGTGAGCCGATGGTCAGATTGAAAACCGCTATCGGGGGGACACGGCTGGTGGACATGCTGCCCGGCGAAATGCTGCCGAGAATTTGCTAAATTCTGCGATTTTTCTTCTTTTTCTTTGATGGGGGTTTCAAACATCCCCCGCATGGCTAAAGCGATTCTGCTGCTTGTTTCAGCCGCGCGAACAACCCTTCATGCGAAGATTTTGCCTGCTTGAAAGTATAGTTGAATAAAAGATAGGGCGCTTCAATGGTGTAGTCTTCTCGCAAGTGAGTCCCCCCATCTTTTTCAACAAATGTCATGTGGCTGATAATGTGCACGCCCGGCGATTGCCACGCTTCGATGTGTGCTTCATTTTTCGTGAGCTTGAGAATGTCCGTGCGGTATTTGATCTTAAAGTGAAAGATGCCCATCGCCAATTGGTCAGTGATCCAATAGCGACGCAGCACTGGTGGTTCTGCAGGGACTTCCTGTATATTGACGATGAGTGGGTGCAGCGTAGCATGCCGTTCGAAGCTGGTCGCCAGGTAGACCACCTTTTCAAGCGGGGCATTGATAAATATTTCAGCGACAAAGTTTCCCTGTTTCATGATCTAGTAACGACCTCTTTCTTCAACATGATCAGGATTGGATAATTCGTTTTCCCTAGCAGGAAAAACCTGCACCGCGCAGGCTTTGAATTCGGGGATTTTTGCCTGGGGATCGAGAACGTCGTTGGTTAATATATTTGCGGCGGCTTCGGCAAAGTGGAATGGGATAAAAATCACACCGACGGTTGTTTTCTCTGTTACTGCGGCGCGCAAAACGACTTCCCCACGGCGGGAGGTCACGCGGACGGGCGTGCCGTCTGATATACCGTGAATATCTGCGTCGGCAGGGTGAATCTCGATGAGGGCTTCGGGGTAAAGATCATCCAATTTTGAGTTGCGCGTCATCGAGCCGCCGTGCCAGTGCTCCAGCACGCGCCCCGTGGTCAGGATGAAGGGGTATTCATCGTCAACCGGTTCCATGACAGGGACGTAATCCAGCGGGATGAATTTCCCCCGCCCGCGAGGGAAAGAGTCGATGAACAGATCCGGTGTGCCGGGGTGGGTTTCATCGGAGACAGGATAGATCAGGCCAACCTTTTCGATGCGCTCGTAAGTGACGCCTGCGTAATCGGGGTTGACGGATGCCATTTCCCGTAGTATTTCAGAGGGATGGGAATAATACCATTTTGAGGTAGGACACCTCAGCCGCGCTTCGAGGCGTATTGCCAGGGCGCATATAATTTCGCTGTCGGGACGGGAAAGGCCGCGTGGCGGTTGCGCGGTGCGCACACGCTGGACTCTCCTATCTGTGTTGGTAAACGTCCCATCCTTTTCAGCAAAAGGAACCGCCGGAAGGAAGACATCCGCAAATGCTGCACTCTCGTTGATGAACAGATCCTGGGCGACGATGAATTCCAGCTGTTCCATGTGATGGCGCGTGACATTGAGGTTTGGCTCTGACATCATCGGGTTTTCGCCCATGATGTAGAGCGCGCACACGCCGCCGGGGCGGGCGTGGCTGAGAATTTCTGTGGTGGTTAGCCCAAGATTACGGTTCAACCCGCCGGGTTCGATGTTCCAGGCTTTCTCCCATTTTTCAGCATTACCGGCCTGGTCCACGCGCATGTAGCCGGGGAAGTGGAAAGGCATCGCGCCCATGTCGGACGCGCCTTGCACGTTGTTTTGTCCGCGCAGGGGATTCAGACCGGTGCCGGGTCGCCCAATGTGGCCGGTGAGAAAGGCGAGATGGATGAGGGCGAGGGCGCTGGCGGTGCCATGCGAGAGCTGGGAGATGCCCATGCCCCAGTAGATGGCAGCGTTGCGGGCGGTGGCGTACAGCCGGGCGGCACGGCGGATGAGGTCGGCCGGCACACCTGAGATGGATTCGGCGTACTCAGGCGTGAATTTGTCGAGCGAGGCGATGAACTCGTCGTAGCCCTCGGTGCGCTGTTCGATAAATTGCTGATTGACGAGATTTTCTTTGACGATGACATGCGCCATCGCACTGAACACGGGGATATTGGTGCCGGGTTTGAGCGGCAGCCACAACTCGGCGAAGTCGACCAATTCGATGCGGCGCGGGTCGATGACGATCATTTTTGCGCCGTGCTCGCGGACCGCTTCCTTCATCTGGAGCGCGATGATGGGATGGTTCTCGGTAGTGTTCGAGCCGGTGACGATGAAGACATCGTTTTGGATAACTTCGCTGGCGGTGTTGGACATGGCAGACGAGCCGATGGCCTGCTGGAGGGCGACGACGCTGCCGGCGTGGCACAGGCGGGTGCAGTGATCGATGTTGTTGGTACGAAACAGTGCGCGGAACATTTTCTGCATCAGGTAGTTATCTTCATTGGTGGCTTTGGCGCAGCAGTAGACCGCGAGGGCGTCGGAGCCGTCGCGTTTATAGATCTCTACGAGGCGGTCAGCGACAAAATCGAGGGCTTCGTCCCAGGTGACTTCACGCCACTCGGACAGATCAAATGCCTGCGTGCGTTTGCCCGACTCTTGCGGTGTCCTCCTGATGAGCGGTTTAGTCACGCGTTTTGGATGGTAAATGAAATCGTAGCCAAAGCGTCCCTTGACGCACAGGTTGCCGTGATTGACTGGCGAGTCGAAAGGGGAGGTGACCTTGTAAATAAAGTCGTCTTTGCTATGCAGCTCCAGGGTGCAGCCGACGCCGCAGTAAGGGCAGGTGGTCGTGGTAATTTGGTCGGGTTTGATCATTTCAGCCTCCTGACCTATCCGCCAATCGAAAGCTGTTTGCCTAAGCGGATGACTTCTCGCGCCAGCACATCGAAATCTTCGCGACGGGTGCGATGATTGGTATGTGCGACGCGAATGGCAAATTTTCCGTTGAGCATTGTATAGGTTGGCACGGCGATGCCCCGCTCATGCAACTCCATCATGATCTGTTCATTCAGCCGATTAAGCACCGCGTCATCACCGATTGGCGTTTTGAAACGAAAACAAACAATATTGAGTGAAGTCGGGGCAAGCAATTCAAGGTCGGGCGAGGCTTGAATCAACTGCGTCAAATAATTGCACTGATCGACATTCTGCTTGATCACACGTCCGTATTTGGCGATCCCATGCTCCTTGATCGACAGCCAGACTTTCAAAGCGCGGAAGCCGCGTGTCAATTGCAGACCGTATTCATTGAACCAATGTTCCCCGCTTGCCGCGCCGCGCTCGTAGTGTGCCAGATACTCCGGAGTTAATGTGAACGCGCGCCGATGAATTTCCTTGTCACGCACTAGAACGCAACCGACTTCGATCGGCATATACATCCACTTGTGCAGGTCAAATGCAATCGAATCCGCCCGGTCCAGGCCTTTTACCAATGGACGCAATTCGGGCGAAACGGCAGCCAATGCACCGAACGCTCCGTCAATGTGATACCACATCTTTTCCTGTTGGGCGATATCCGCCAGATCATTCAATGGATCAATCGCGCCGGTGTTGACCGTGCCGGCATTTCCGACAACACAGAAAGGCAGAAAGCCGGAGGCTCGATCCTCCACAATAGACTTTCTCAACGCCACCAGGTCGATCTGAAACCGGTCATTCGTTGGAATCATCCGCAGGGCTTCGCGGCCTAATCCCAGTAGTTCCACTGCCTTTTCGATTGAACTATGCATCTCAACCGAGCCATACAATACCAATCGTTTTGGCGCTGCGGGCAAGCCTTGTTCACGAATATTGAAACCAGCCAGGGTGTTGCGCGCGATGGTCAGCCCGACAAAGTTCGCCATCGATCCGCCGCTGACCAGCAAACCGCTCGCGTTTAGCGGAAAGCCGAGCATCTCTTTGCACCAATCGAGCACTTGCAGCTCAACATTATTGGCGACATGATTACCGCCGCCAAGATTTGGATTCATGGTCGCGGCCAGCATTTCAGCCAGCACACCAAACGGCGTCCCATTGCCCATCACCCATCCCCAAAAACGCGGATGGATATTTCCAAGAGGATACGGCAAAATGTTCGTGACAAAATCACGATAGGCATCTTCAGGCGGTTGTGGCTCGGTTGGCAGAGGTTTCTTAAGGCTTTCTTTAACTTGATCGGGCATCGGTTGCCAAACCGGTCGATCGCGCACAGTCTGCAAATAGGTCAGCATGTCATCGACCATGCGATGTCCCAAGGCACGCATTCCATCCCAATCTTGAGGATCCAGTGTTTCTTCCAGATTTTGGTCCATGAGCTAACTCCTCCGGTTTTGCTTACGCAATCCTTCTGTCATACCTGTAATTTGATCGGGGTTATTTCCCAACTCCAGTAAAAATTCGCGCTTGGGTTTGAGTGCACCGCTCGGGCAGACTCCCACACACTGACCGCAGAATACGCAAGTCGAGGCGGGCAGCGGGCGGTCGAAAAAAGTGGCGATCTGTGTCTCATAGCCACGCCCGCTGAAGTTGATGGCATAGGTGTACTGGGCATCTTCCGCGCAGACTTGCACACAACGCCAGCATAAAACGCACTTGGCGTAATCGCGGATGTACATTGGGTTGTCGTCAATGAATGGTACCTCGCGCTGTTCGGCATCAGGGAAGCGACTCGGATTTGCTCTGTACTCAGTTATCAAAGCTAGGATTTCGGGCGAGTCGGACAGATCCACACTGGAGGCGAGCATTTCCAGGATCGTGCGGCGGGCACGGTCGACCCGCTCGGAGCGGGTTTGGACTTTCATCCCCTCCAGGGCTATCACGATGCACGCTGGCTGCAATAATCGCTGGCCTTCAACTTCCACCACGCAGATACGGCACAGGGCATTGGATGTGGTGGCTTCATGGAAGCAAATGGTGGGGATGGTCACTCCGACTTGCTTCGCTGCGTCGAGGAGGGTAGCGCCTTCATCAGCTGTAATTTCCTGACTATCTATCATCAATTTGGGCATGTTGACTCCCGGTGTAAAAAACCCTTTACCACGAAAAGCACAAAGTACACAAATTGTTTTCCTTAGTGACCATTGTGTACTTTGTGGTTAAAATTTAAACCTTCACCAATCCAAGTTTCAATGCAGAAAGTACCGCACTCGCTGCCGTCTGCCCCAAACCGCACAGCGATGCATCTGTCATTGTCCAGCCTACATCCTGCAATCGCTCCACATCGCCGGGCAAGGAATGTCCCTCGGCGAGACGGTCGAGGATTTCCTTCTGGCGCTGGGTGCCCATCTGGCAGGGATAGCATTTACCGCAGGATTCGTGTGCAAAGAACTGACCCAGCCGCTTGAGTACGTCGCGCAGGTCGCGGGTTTTATCGAAAACCATCACCACACCCGAACCGAGCGGCAAGCCGGCATTCCGCAAATCCTCAAAGGTCAGTTTGACATCGAGGTGAGCTGGGGTAGCAAAGGCGCCTGCTGCGCCACCGAACAGGATAGTTTGAAATGAGTTGCAACCCGCCATCTCCAGCAGTTCGCGCAAGCTTATGCCAAAGGGAATTTCATATACGCCCGGTCTGGTGACATCGCCTGAGACACAGAACAGTTTCGGCCCAGGCGATTTTTCGGTACCGATTTTTCGATATCCGCCCGCGCCCTTCTCGATGATCAGTGGCACATTGCACAGGGTCTCGACGTTGTTGATGGCGGTCGGTTGGCCAAAGAGTCCAAAGGTGGTGGGGAAGGGTGGCTTGATACGCGGGAATCCACGTTTTCCCTCGATGGATTCAAACAATGCCGTCTCCTCGCCGCAAATGTATGCGCCCGCACCGAGCCGCACTTCCACTTCGAATGAAAATCCGGAGTCCTGGATGTTCGTGCCGATGAAACCTGCCTGGCGGGCTTCGTCGAGTGCAGCCTCGATCACCGGTAAAATATAAGGATATTCACCGCGTAGGTAGATATAGCCGTGCGAGGCGCCGATTGCGTAACCTGCGATCAGCAGTCCTTCGATGACGCGATGGGGATCGTCCAGTAACAGGATGCGATCTTTGAACGTCCCCGGTTCGGATTCATCTGCGTTGCAGACAACATACTTGGGTTGGCCTTCCGCATTGCGCGCACCTTCCCATTTGATCCCAGTTGGGAAAGCTGCGCCGCCGCGCCCGACCAGACCAGCGGTTTTGATCTCTGCGATCACCGCTTCCGGTGTCATTCTTAGTGCTATATTTAATGCCGAATAATTACCATATTCTGCCAGCGATGTGGGGTGTCCTTTTCCGCAGTTGGCGGCGAGAATGGGCGGTTGACCGTAGACCAATGACCGGGGACGCCCAAGGTCCCAGGTGTTTTTCTTCAAATCAATATCCGTCTCGGCATCCTCGTTCAAGAGGGCAGCCGGAGCGTGGTCACACAGCCCGAGGCAGAGAGCAGATTCGATAGTGGTGGCACCATCCGGTGTAGTCTGCCCCGGTTCAACTCCATAATGGGCTAAGTGGATATTCAGGATATCCTGCCCACCTTTCAACGCACAAGCCTGGTCAGTGCAAATCCGGATGATCCTCTTGCCGACCGGCTTGTTGTAAAAAAGAGAATAGAACTCGATCACGCCGTGGACATCCGCCAACGGAACCTGCAGCGATTTTGCCACCTCAACGACGACCGGTTCAGGCAGCCAGCCATAGATTTTTTGCGCGGCATACAGGGCTGGTAGCAGCCCGGAGCGACCCATCATGGTGAAGTGACCCAACTCGGCTTGCAAGGGGGCAAGGTCTATTTCAGACATACTTTCTCCAATATGAGAAGTATATAACAAAAAAGCGCCTCCCGGCAAGTTTCATGGGTAGACGCTGGATTTCAGCTTTCGCGTGTTGCAGCGAGCATTGCCTGTAAATTATCGTGTGGGGTGAGCGGATAAAGGTCACAGCCCGGCCAGACGGCGTCCACGCCTGAAGCGATGGCTGCCGAGACCGCCTGGTGCACATCGGCTGGCGTGCCATTTGCCAGAACACTGACCGGGTCGATATTTCCAAAGAGCAGGGCATCCGGCAGTGCGGTACGTGACGCAACCAGATCGTTGAGCTGGTCCACGCTGATGGCATCCGCGCCGGCTCGTGCGAGAAGCGGCATCGCTGCATTGGTATTTCCGCATACCGAGAGTATCCGCGGGCGCGGGATGGCGGCGAGCACCTTCTGGAGTGGCGGCAGCACAAAGGTCTCGAATCGCTTCGGTCCGACCACGCCCGGCGAGCCGCCCATCTCGTGAACAGTGAGCATGTCCGCGCCAACCTGGTGAAACGCCAGCGCAGAACGGATTACCATATGCGCCATCTTGTCCAACGCAGTGTGGACGGAGTCGGCATTGCGCTTCAAGTCAAGCATCAGAGCATCTTGTTTGACGAGGATGGATAGCAGGGTGTAAGGCCCTGGCACCCAGGCGCCTATGATGATCTCTTTGCCAATATCTTCCTTCAACCGACGGATCGCTTCACACACCAGCGGAACACGCCTTTCTTTGGCACTGTTGATGTCCACTTGCTCGCAACTGGCGAACAAAGGTTTTACCACGCGAGGAAATTCGAGGGTGGCAGAACCTGCGCGGAAGTCCACCTCTGCGCCGAGGGCTTCGGCTTCCACGCACAGGTCGAAGGGCACAGCTGCCGATTCAAAGCCTGTCAACCGGTAGGTGCTCGCCGCTGCGCGCGCCATTTTGTCCGCATCCATATGGGTCTCGTGGAGCTTGAGCCCGACGCTGTCCAACCCTGCCGTAGTGACATGGATCAACCCGGAGAAACAGGGAATCTGGGAAGGGGGCTGGCCATTGAATAAGGATAAAATTTCTTCGCGTTGATTCATGTGATCATTCAGAGAAGGGGCGATGCTTGCACCGCCCCTTCTGATTATTTACCCGATTTCACTGCCTTCGCAATCCCGGCTAAATGTTCCGGTGACGAGCCGCAGCAGCCGCCCACAATATGCGCTCCGGCTGCGATATTCCTCAGCGCCGATCCTCCCATCTGTTCAGGCGTGACGTCATAGACTGCAGTATCGCCATCCATGCGTGGCAGGCCGGCGTTCGGTTTGGCCCAGATCGGGAAGCCCGGTTCGGTCGAAGCATATTCCTGGACGATCTTTTCCATGTTCTCCAGCGTCGTTCCGCAATTGGCACCGACCAAGGCCGCACCCATTTCCTTGTATTTTTTGATCACATCTGCCGGTTTGACGCCCATCATTGTGCGCACACCGCGGTCATAACTGAAGCTGACCACGATCGGCAGGTCTGTGACGGAGCGTGCGCCTTCGAAGGCGGCAGTCGCCTCGTCGAGCGCGAACATGGTCTCGATCACCAATAAATCCACGCCGCCCTCTGCCAACGCTTTCGCCTGTTCCACAAATGAAGCCTTGGCCTCTTCGGGGAGCAGCGGTCCGTAGGGTTTCATCAGCAATCCGGACGGACCAATGGAGCCTGCCACCAGGACATCCTTCCGGGTCGAGGCAGCCTTGCGCGCCAGTTCAACGGCTCGTAGGTTGATTTCGGCTGACCGGTCCGCGTATTTCGATTCCTTCATCCGGATGGATGTCCCGCCGAAGGTGCAGGTCAGGATAATGTCCGAGCCGGCTTCGACGAAGGCCGTTTCCAACTTGAGCAGCAGATCGGGTTGATCCATCACCAGGTCTTCAGGCACGAACCCCGGCTTAAGTCCCATTTTCTGCAGGTTCGTGCCGGTTGCGCCATCGGCGACTAGAATATCGCCTGCTTTTAATCGTTCAAGGAATTTGTTCATTTTTTGTCTCCCATGAATTTGGCTGCCATCGGATCCGGTTTATGGTCCGGGATGAGATGCGTGATGTGCGGGAACGGCTCGATCATGTGCGGGAAGTTCAATGCCAGCATGAACTGGTTCTGGAAAGCGGGATCGGTGGGTAGTTCGTAGCGAGTCACCTTTTGGGCAACTTGCATCGCTTCATGGCGTTTTTCCACATTAAGCAGGGCGATGCGCGCGCCGTCTCCGGCTGCGTTGCCGACCGCAGACACGTTCTCCAATGGGCAGTCCGGGATCATGCCGATCAGCATGGCTTTGGTCTTGTCGATGTAACTTCCGAACGCGCCTGCCAGAATGATTTTATCAGGCGTCTCAATGCCGGTCTCATCCAACAGTTTCCGTGCGGCGACATAGAGCGCAGCCTTGGCGAGTTGAATGGCGCGCACATCGTGCGAAGTGATGGGAATGTCGCGCCCGATGGAGGTTTCCTGCTCCCAGGCAAGGATAAATTCCATGCCTGATCCGGTTTTACGCAGGCGGAGCGATTCCACCCCCTGCTTGAATTTGCCGCGAGCATCCAGAATGCCCACCCGGAACATCTCCGCGACGGCGTCGATAATGGCTGAGCCGCAAATCCCTTTGACTTTTCCAGTATTCCAATTCTCTTCGCCAATAATCTTATAACGCGGCTCGAGAGTTGTCGCATCGATCTCAACCCTTTCGATGGCACCCGGTGCTGCACGCATGCCGTACTCGACGTGCGCGCCTTCCAGCGCGGGACCGGTGGGCGTGGAGGTGCATACCAGCCTGTCCTCGTTGCCCAATACCAGCTCGGCATTGGTACCGATATCGATGATCAACCAGTTTTCTTTCTGATGGTGCGGTTCTTCTGCGATCAACACGCCGGAGGTGTCCGCCCCTATGAAACTGGCAATCGTCGGCAAGATATGAATGTTCCCCGCCGAGTTGATGTCCAATCCCAGTTCGCGCGCTTTGATATCCAACGCGTGGTGGATGGTTGGTACAAAAGGTGAGAGCCCAAGATATTTGAGGGGCAGGTTGAGCAACAGGTGGTGCATCGTAGTATTCCCTACCGCAACTATTTCAAGAATGTCATCGGTCTTGATACCCGCAGTTACAGCCGCCTTTTTGAGCATCTGGTTGAGGGTTTTGATGACAGTGTTATGCAGAGTCTCAAGGCCGTTTTCATTTGTAATCGTATATTGAATACGCGACATGATGTCTTCGCCGTATACGATCTGTGGATTCATCTCAGCTTCCGCAGCCAGGATGTCACCATTCTCAAGATTGCACAAGTAAAGCGCGAGAGTCGTTGAACCGATATCCACTGCGGCGCCGTAGAGTCCCTCTGCATATCCTGGCTCGACGCGGATGATCTCTTTGTCCTGCCAGACAGAGACAGTCGCTTTAAATTCACCTGTTCGCAGGATGTTGGAAAGAGTCCGCAGGGTGGCATAATCCATCGAAAGGGAATCGGGCGGCGGGAGGTTGGAGTCCCCGCGCCGCACCAGTGACATGGAAGCTACCAGCCCGTTGACCAGTCTTTCCCGGTCAGCGTGAGGATTTGCCAGCGAAGGCGGTGTCATATCCACCAGGTATTTGCGGAGGGAAGGTTTGATGTCAATCCTGCGCTGGGTGGCGGATTTACGCACGATCTGTTTATTGCCCCGGCTCTCCTCCGGCACGGAAATGAGCACATCGCCGAGAATTTTGGCCTGGCAGGAAAGACGCACCTGTCCCACTTCCCACCCCAGGGATTTGAGCAGGTTGGGGCGACGCGCGAAATAGTCGGCTTCATCGGCGGTCACAGGGGAGAGGTGATCGCGGCTGGATGTGATGCCATAACGCTCGAAAACTCCCTCCTCGACTAAAACCTTACACTTGCCACAGGTGGCATTCTCGGCGCAGATCGATTCGATCTCCACACCGAGCTCACGCGCAGCAGCCCGCAGGCTGACGCCGTCTTCGACATGTCCGCGCCTTCCGGAAGGCTGAAGGATTATCTGGTGCTTTTTCATGATTATGAATTATACAGTTTTAAGGCGCAAGGAACAGTTGCTGGGAACCATTGTCCCGCACTTTGATCAGATTATTGAAATGGTCATCGCCGCCACAGCTCTCGCAGATTACCGCGCAGGGAACAAAGGACGGGTCTTGAAGCCCCAAGGTGGCTGAGTTTGATGTAATCCATTCTATACGCATATCCGGCCTGGGGGCATCGAGTGCAACCCAGTAAAGATATTCGGGCGAACTCCCTGAGATGACCAAGCCCACCTGGTGACAATTGGCTTCTTCAATGGAGGTGGCGATGGTTTTTAGCCCAGTTTGATCTCCGGCGGTTACAAAATACCAATCTTTGCGATGTGTGGTCAGCAAGCTTTTACCAGCAAAGGGGATATCCACCGGGTTGGTTATTAAAGGTCGATTTTCAATTTTAAACAACCAGGGTATAGATAGAAGGATCAGGATCACACTCATCGTTTGCGGGATTGCAGCTCGCCGTATAACCGTAGATAGGATAAACCCGACCAGCGGTGCGAAGAGAATAAAAAATGAAAGATGTAACCTGCTGCCAAAGATTTGCCATTTAAAAAGGTACGCGTAGACCATTAGGCCGGAAAATATCACCACCGTGTAAATTAAAGGGGATTTCCCCACTCTGCGGAATTTTATAAGCATCATAAGAACTGCCAGCAGGATGAGCAACATGTGCAAAGGGTTGGTTGTCCTGATCTCGTTGAAACTTGGTCTGGAGATGCGGAATTTTCCAATGCTCGTGATCCGCGGGTCATTGATGTCGATTCCCATCCCCTGATGAATCCCATTGATAAAGAGGTATTCTGCTGCGTTGAGCTTGGGTATAGGCGTTCCCATTTGCTGCCCGATCGTGCGTAGCATATTGGACGTTACACCCTGCCAGTTTCGCAACTGGCTGCCGTGCAGCTCAGTCATGGCAGGGTCGGCCAGAGTCTTGTAGGTATCCAGGTTGCGGGTGAAGAATCCTGCATTCAGCACAAGAGCCAACAACAACGATAAGCTACCATATAAGAAAACCTGTCCTACTTTCATTCGGCGAAAAGCGAGTATGGCCACCCAAATCCCCATTGGCAAAAGGTAGGATGCTGAAGTTGTCTTGGTCAGGAATGCTTCTCCAGCTGCAAGACCGATAAACAGGAGGCCAACCGGTTTTGCATTCTTTTCAAATGAAACTGCCTCTGCTGCTGCACACAAAAGCCAAAAGGCCGTCCCGCCATCGTTCATGGTGCTGGTGGATTGGGCAATGCTCATTGGGAGAGTCAGGGCGAATATTGCAGCCAGCCTTTGACCGGTCCTGGGAGCTCCAAATTCTGCTGCCATCCAGGCTGCAACTACGGCACATCCTGCATACGCGGCCCATGAGATAAAGTTTGCCCATTGATCCCCGCCGGCTAAAACGAACGCATTAAGAATGACTTCTTCGGCTCCGGGTGTGTTGCTGTTTTGTATATCCAATCCGGTGATGAAATGCCGCAGCGACTGGTTTTGCACCCAGTGCGCGACACGCGCCATGTGGTAATTGAGCGAATCAAAGGTATTGGGTGGCGCGAGAAAGGCGACCAGTGCCGTCATGAATAGATAGAATGCGATTCCCCCCAATAGAACCCAGTCCAACCAACCTTCGGGGCGGGCGATTCTTGGATAAAGAAGCCCGTCCCCGTGCTGATGCCGTCGCCATAGATAAATCCCGCCCGTAATGATGGGCAACAGCCAGCCAACGAACAAAGCCGTTTTTGTAATGGCATTGAACAGACTGAGAATCTCTGTCAGAAAAACGAGATAGGTCATCCACAGCAAAGCCGCTCTGAGGGCAGCCTGACGCCATTCCGTTCCGAAACGGGAGTTGCCAATTGCTAGAAGGATGCTGATGTAGGCGAGAGGGAAAATGATGACCATCGGGTCGATTATAAAGCAAGATGCCCTATGAAAATTCCATCGGGTATCTCAATGGCGAGAGTAATCTTGCCATCACATGGCAGGAATGATTTCCTCCAATAATGGATAATTGAGCGGGTCGCTTCGTACCATTTCATTTATAACCGCCATCAACCCTTGTTGGATTGTATCAGGGTTGAGATTTCCAGAAAGGTCCCTGGCTTTGAGCGGCGGACCTTTGATCAGGGTTGTCGCAAGCGGATAAGTGCCAAGTTTCAATTGCTGAACTACAATCTGAAGGATCATGGCAATTTGCAGCCTTGTTGTGGCTGATCTTGCCATCGAGGCCAATCTGTTTTTCCACGCCTGCTGTGAAATGGTTCCTCTCAGAATAACCGGCTGCAGGATCGTATCAGGCATCTGACTTAATACCAGACTGATGCTCCTGGACCAGTCACGTAATAAATTGCTTGAACCAGGGAATAACGCCGGGTCAGGTTCGAGCTCGCCGCCGGGATAGACCAGTATGGATTCGCCCCCTTTCAATAGACTCAGCATTTTCCGAATGGCAATGTGCCCATCCGACCGGTCTTCAGCTGTGATGATCATATAATTTGTGATGTTTGGCAAGGCTTCGAAAATGATGTGATTATGCGAGAGAATATTCAAACACGCCGATCGATGGCAGCGGTCATGACAAAGGGATCCGTTCCGCCGGGATGGTTGGCTGCCACCAGCAGGGGACCTACCGTTGGGGTAGCCCATCCCCGGATTTCCAACCGGGTCACAAAGTGGTGAAGAACATTGGATGTACCGCCATGAAGCCCAAGGGTGATGGCATCCTGATCAATTTGCTGTAGGATTCGCGCGAATCCTCTGGCCGGCAGGTAGGTTGCCAGACGGAATAAGCTTGCAAATCCACCTGTTTCCTTGAGATGGAAGTTGATTAATACTTCCTGGATTTCCAGGTCAGTCAATTCAGATGGCGGGTTATATGAATTGTCGGTGTAGTCTTCGGGCATACGATTCGCGGACTGAAGTTGGATTTATTCTGGGCTTTTCAATTCGCTGTTTACTAATTCAAGCTGTTATTCATTGCATTCAAATAGTATTTACCATTTTACCTGTGTAAGCGGGTATCCGGCCAGCAGGTCCTGCCCTGATGGTTTTTTTACAATTTTCACATCCAGTGCTGTACCCAACACCCTGAGTCCACACAAGGAAACGTCTTTGATCCGCATAAAAAAGTTACAAGCGCAATTCGAACAATTGATATTAATTATTAGGATAATTTGGTTGAACAACACAAACTGGGCACCGGTGATATCCCGGAGCCAAAGAATACTACTGGACCATCCTGGCTGCGGCTCATAGCCGGCGATCGAGACATGCTCATCTACGAATGAAAATTCGGGATGGACCTACGAGAGTGGTCTCAAGCGCTTATAATAGCATCAGCGATTCCAGCTCGTCCGGTCGAAATATTTCCGCTGGGTGATCTGCACCGTGAATGAATGGCTCAAAAAGACAGATGGGTTACTGATAACTTAGCCGGGTGAACCGTCAGCCTCTGGGGCGTTCAGACCTGGAAATACGTGTAGAATTAATAGCTAAAGGAGTATCCGGGGATTCCGGCTTCACTCAAATACATAAGGATTCGTAAAATGACACCCGACCTCGCATACATCACAGCCGTTGAGGCTTTGGAACTCTTTCGCACAAAACAGCTTTCACCGGTGGAATTGCTCAAGGCGCAAATCCAGCGAATTGAATCATTCAACGACCAGGTCAACTGTATCGCGTATAACCACTTCGAGGATGCGCTTCGGTCTGCGAAGGAGTCGGAACAGAGATACTTGAAGGGCGCCCCGCTTCCACTGGATGGGATTCCCTGCGCGATCAAGGATGATGCCGATGTTAAAGGCTGGCGGCATCACTGGGGTTCCCTGCTGCTCAAGGATAAGGGACCTGCCGAGGCCGATTCTCCGGTGGTGGATATGATCCGCCGCACCGGGGCTGTGATGCACATACAGACCACCACCCCCGAATTTTTTCTCGCGAGAGTCACCTGGTCGCATTTGTGGGGCGTCACTCGCAACCCCTGGAACCCGGACTACACCCCCGGTGGTTCCTCAGGCGGATCGAGTGCCGCGCTCGCCGCTGGATTTACCACCCTGGCACTGGGCTCCGATATGGTTGGTTCGGTCCGCATCCCGGCAGCCATGTGCGGGTTGTACGGCTTCAAACCTCCGTTTGGCCGTGTGTCGTCTTCCGAGGTGTCGTATCATACCTTTGGTCCATTGGCACGAACATTTTCCGATATGTACTTGCTGCAACAGTACATCGGTATTCCGTACCCGCTTCTGCAGGCTTCGCTCAAGCCGAAGCTGGATTATCCCGAATCCTATGGCAGCACCGAGGGTTGGAAGGTGGCTATAGATTCATTGAGCGCATACAAAACTGAAGTGGACGTGACTGTTATAGAGTCGATGATATCTGCCGTCACCCGCTTGCAGGATATAGGCTGCGAATTGGTGGAGGTGGACCTGGGATTTCGCCATGACGATTTCGAGATCATGCTCGCTGGCTTGATGTCCACCGAGATGGGCATGCTGGCTGCCCTCGCCGCTCAAGACAAGGATGCCCTCACCCCGTATGTACGGGATTACATCGAAACCTATGGCAACAGAATAGGGCCGCAGTATGCCCAAGCGGCAGCCGAATTGGCGACGCGCTATCAACGTCAGGTGCAGGAGAAGGTGTTCCAAAATGGATTCAAGGCGATTGTCATGCCCACCATGCTCACTCCGTACGTCAAAGCGGATTGGTTCTCCTCACCCGAAACAGCGACTGTTATTGTGAACAAACAACAGGTTGAATCGCGACTGTGTTTTTTTACAACCTGGATGTGGAATTTGCTAGGGCGTTACCCGGTGGTCAATGTACCTGTCAGCATCACCAAGGATAATATCCCGCAGGGCGTGCAGATTGTTACGGACACTTACGATGACCTGACCGCATTGCAATTGGCGAATTCGTATTCTTCTGTTGATCCCGGGTTCTTCAGGGAAATATTTCCCAGCTTGTAATGTAATAACTTTCAAAAAAGTTTTCCTAATAAAGGAAAGCTTTTTTTCATAATCGCTCTGGCGTGAAGTGCTGAGAAATAGCCTGCTCCATTACTAGCATGTCTCATGGTTTCTTCATTATTTCCAGAACTGAGGCAGATGCTCCTTGTAGGTCAACAGATAATCATCCAGGATCAATTTTGCCTGTTCAATATCCGTGATGACCGGGTCGAGCAGCAGGCATTGCAATGCCTTTGTCCGATCGCCTTCAACGGCGGCGTCCACACAGAGCTGAACGGCGGTTAACTCACGGCGGCAGAGCTCGGCGATCGGTTCCGGCAGCGGACCGACAGGCACGGGGTGGATGCCCGCCCCGTCCACGACCACCGGTGTCTCGACGACGGCATTCAACGGCAGGTTGGAAATTTGTCCTATGTTGGGCCGGTTGGCTGCCAGGTGATAGTGAGTGCCGCCGCCGGCTATATTTTCGATCATCTCCAGCGCCCCTTCGCTATCGCTGTCGCGCAGACCGTCGATGGTCATGGCACCGCCGGCCATATCGTTTAAGCGGTCCAGGCCGAAGTCGCGCAGGTTGACCGCGAAATCCCAATCGTAAAGTCGAATGTTGTATTTTTCCCAGGGCTTTGTATCGGGGTTGCTCACCCAGGGCAGGTATTCACACAGATGGGTGTCGCCGGGGACGGGGAAAAGCCCAAACGCGTCGAAAGCGCGGCGGGTGAGTGGTTCAAAATCGGCGGGCATGGCAGCCCAGCGTTCGCGGAACAACGGGTACAGATCCTCTCCGGTGCGCCGGTCGATGATGGAAAGAATCCAGGAGAAGTGATTCGTTCCTGCGGCACGGATATCCAAAATGGGGAGGGTTTGCTGGAGCACTCGTTCACGCCCCGGGGTGGCGAGCGGATCGCCGGCATGCATTCCGCTGATGCCCTCCGGAACATCCACCCCAATGGCCTCACCGAGCGTCATGCCGACAAATACATAACCGATCATCAACTGGTGGCACAAGCCGACCGATTTAATGCGGCTGTGACGGTTCACCAGGTCGCAAATGCGCACCATCGGGTTGGTGTAGTTGATGAACCAGGCGTCGGGGCAAGCTTTTTCCATGTCACGCACAATTTCAAGAATAGGTCCAACGTTTCGAGCGGCATGGGCAAACCCGCCGGGACCGCCGTTCTCCGCATAAGGCTGCCGCACGCCGTATTTGAGCGGAATCTCGAAATCGGATTTCCACAACCCTTCACGAGGTCCCACCTCAATGGCGTTGACCACGAATGAGGCTCCGTCAAGGGCTTCCTTGTGATGCGCGTGCGCGGTGATGGTCATGCCGGATTCCCATTCGCGGTTAAGTCGATCAGCCAGGCGTTTGACAATATCAAGCGTGGAGGGGTTGCGATCCACCAGCGCGAGCGTGGAGCCCTGCAGTTTGCGGCTTTGCATCAGCGCTGCGAGTGTGTTCTCGCCAAAACTGGCGCTGCCGGCACCGATGACCGTGATCTTGGTCGGGAAGGACATTTTTCCTCCAACGAACGATTAATCGACTGAGTTCGTCGCAATCACGCGGCTGTACCACTCGCCAGAATCTTTGATGGTGCGTTTCAATGTTTTGTAATCCACATGGATGATGCCGAAGCGTTTGGTGAATCCATGCGCCCACTCAAAATTATCGAGCAGCGACCAGACGAAGTACCCGCGAATATCCACGCCCTCCTGCATCGCCAGGCGGACCTGGGTGAAATGCTGCCGGAGGTAATCAAGCCGGCGCTCGTCGTGGATCTTTCCATCGGGGGAGACCGCATCTTTGAATGCGGCGCCGTTCTCGGTGATATAAATCGGCGGCAGGTGGTAGTCATTGTTGATCTTGACCAGCATGCGCCTGAACGCTGGAGCGCAGACTTCCCAACCCATTTCGGTATATTCCGAGCCGGGGATGTTATCCAGCCGGCCCTGTTTGGCGCTGATCACCGAGCGTGAATAGGAGTTGATACCTAGGAAATCAAGCCTCTGAGAGATCAACGCCATGTCCCCGGATTTGATTTCAGGAGGCGGTCCCTGGATGGCTTCCATCATTT
>Ga0315290_10000281_pt1 | contig 31979 bp, 49 predicted proteins | sample YL17G12_0_MG_FD_203627 | JGI IMG/M metagenome (GOLD analysis project Ga0315290, IMG submission 203627) | Sediment microbial communities from Yellowstone Lake, YNP, Wyoming, USA - YL17G12_0 | ecosystem: Environmental > Aquatic > Freshwater > Lake > Sediment | place: USA: Wyoming | collected... | reverse complement strand
GTAGTTAAAGCCCCAACAACTGCTGGTGTTGCACGCAAGACTAAACTTACTACGGCGACCAGTGTAGTTAAAGCCCCAACAACTGCTGGTGTTGGAAGAAAGACAAAGCGATCAACATCCACTAGTGTAGTTAAAGCCCCGTTGTCTTCTGGTGTTGGTCGCAAAGCCAAAAGAGCCTCGTCTACCTCTAAGGTTAATGCCCCTATAACAACAGCCTCTGGTACGATTACCCCTGCTGCAGTTGCTGGGACCGTTACCGCCATAGCGACGAGCATAGTCAAGGCGCCAGCCACTATAGCTCTGTGCCGTCTTGTCAGGCGCTGCACGGCCACTTCTACAGTCAAGGCCCCTATAACCAGTGGTAACGTACGCCGCAACAAGCGGTGTACGGCAACTTCTGTAGCCAAGGCCCCTATAACTACTGGCTCTGCCACGGTTAGTTCCCCTGGGTTGGCCCCTTGTAGTGGCACGAGCGTTGTCGCTGCACCGAGGACCATTGCGTCTTCCCGCATTGCTCACCACTGCGTGGGAACGTCAGTGGTTAATGCGCCAAGGACAACTGGTAGTGTCAATGGGACGGCGGGCACTCAGCTCGACAGGATAGAGCAGTTGCTTTACGTACTCATGGCGGTGAAGTCATGACGCAGTACGACAGGATAGAGTTTATGCTGTGCGTAATGATCGCATTGCACCTGTAGTTTTTTATCCTATAATTAAGAAAGGTGATTTCGTATGTCTGAAGCGCTTATGACCCAGGATACTTCCGCGGAGAGCGTTGCTACGCCCGAGGATGCAACTGGACTGTCTGAGCCAGAGGGGTTGCCAGAAGAGTACAAGCCGTACTCGATGATTCCGTGGGAAACTATTCCCGAAGAGCAACGCGAGGCGGTGCTTGCCGGAGTGAAGAAGTTCCATGGGGGGATGACCAAGGGGCAGCAAGAGGCAGCGAAGCTCAAGGGCCAGATGGCAGAGCTTTCGCGCAAGGCTGAATTGCTGGACCAACTAGTTGAGGAGCCCTGGGTGAAGGCGGCATGGAAGCAGGTACAGTCTGGTCAGAGCGTTCCAGCAGTGGAACCTGAGAAGACGCCCGTGCTTTCAGACCACCTCGACTCAGAGGCTGCCAAGGCCATTGAAGCCATGGTACAGAAGGCTATCGAAAGCAAGCTTGGCCCATTGAGTTCTCAGCTTTCGTCTATTGGGCAGGAGCAGGCGAACTCGCGTGCGAAGAACGAGCTTGCCGACCTGGCCAAGAAGGCTGGGGATAACGGCTGGCCAGACCCTTACGAGAGGCTGGACACCATGGCGCAGGTGGTAGCGACTGGAAGGGCGAAGTCAGTTGAGGACGCCTATCGTTTGGCTACCTTCGAGGACGTACCGGGGCTTGTCAAAGAGAAGACTCGGTCGTCTGTAATGGAGGAGCTTAAGGCGAAGGCGGGCAAGACTGTATCTCCCACAATGGGGTCATCGCAGAATGGCAAGTCTGAGACATATTCAGGACGTGATTCTGTGTTGAGGGCTTTTAGAGACGCTAAACGCGAGCTTGGCATTTAAGGAGATAAATCATGCCTCGTTTTAGTTCCGCTGTAGTTGCGGCTGGTAGTATCCCGGCGAATATCAATGCGCTGATTGCAACGACTTTGCCGAAGGTCCAGCCGAGCATTGTTGATAACTTCTTTCAGGCGACCCCGTACTTATGGTGGATGAAGGACAAGGGCCGTTCCAGTGTTTACGATGGTGGAGAGTCTATCGAAATTCCCATCATGTATGACGAGAACCCGAATGCGAAGGCCTACGACGCATACGAGGTTATGGATGCGACGCCTCCGCAGGGTATCGCAACGACCGTGTGGAAGATGGCGCACTACAGGGTTCCGATCATGTACGCGCGCACGACTGCTGCGGCCAACAAGGGCGATAGCGCAGTGGTCAATCTTATTGATGCGTTGAAGCAGCAGGCTGAGCTGAGCCTGACGCGGTGCATCAATACGGATCTCTTCACCACTTCGCGTACGGTAAACAACAAGCTGATCTACTCGATGTATCAGGTTGTTGATACGGCAACGGTGGCAAGCCAGACGCTTATCATCGGTGGCATTAGCCGCACGACGTACACCTGGTGGAGGAATCAGTGGTCGAGCATTGCGACTACTGCGGGTAGCACTGGTATTGCTGATGGAATTCGTGCCGCTTACGCGAATTGTAGCGACGGGAGTGACCATCCTGATCTTGCCCTAGCAGATACTCTCAGCTACTGGCATCTCGAAAGCAAGCTGGCGACGAGCATCCGCTACGTCAATCAGCGTGCCGCAGAGTTTGGTTTCGACAATATGACTTATCAGGGCATGACGATCATGCAGGACAAGTCGATTACCGGGACCAACGTTGATGGTTCTGGGTCTATCTTCTTACTCAACTCTAAGTACCAGAAGCTCCATCTCGGTAGTGACGCTAACTTCAAGATCATCACGCCCGAGTATGAGAAGTGGCAGGATGCGTACGTCGGTGCGATCCTTGTGGACATCCAGCAGACCTGCAGCAACTGCCGTCGTAACGGTGTGCTTCAGGGTGGCGCGTGCTTGGCGGCCTGCTAACCGAAAGGACTGAATATATATGTACGCAAAAGTTGCGAATGACTTCTCCCCCGTTGTGCGCTTTATGTACAACGCGGGCGCGTCTGCGATCCCTGCTGGGCTTGCGGTTCAGCGGGCGGCAGATCTTGGCGCGTGCCTTGTGCCTGACCCCGTCGATAACGCGTCTCCAATGCGTTACGTCCTTGGCGTTAAGCTCTGCGCTCCGAGTATTACGGCGCACCAGCAGAACTTCCTGGGCGTTTCGATGAAGACCGCCACCACGTCTACGTGGTTCCCGGTGTGCGTTGGAGGTCCCTGCCAGGTTAGGTATTCTGCCGCGGTGGCCATCGTTGCTGGAATAGCCTTGGGCGTAATGAGTACGGCCCCTGGTTATTTCATCACCATTACTTGCGCGAGTACGATTTTCTCTGTCCCAGCGGTGGCGTTGCAGTCGCAGTCTGTTGCTGCCGGTGGTCTCGCTGACGCCTTCATCGAGCCCGTTAAGCTTGGCGGTGGGCAAGGGTTCTTCCTTTAAAGGGAGAGGAATTTAAATGCACTCTGTTTTTGCTAACGATTTTTCTCCTAGTATTATCAATATGTATAACGCCAGCGCCTCTGTTATTGAAGCTGGCTTTGGCGTTATGCGACTCCCATCGGTAGCGCAAACATTCCCTGATGCAGCAAACGAAAAAGCGCCGGTAAGCTACATCAAGGGGGTGACGTATGCCACGGCTAGCATTTCCGCCCATCAGCATAATTTTATCGGGATTGCTATCGAGAGCATCGCGCCTTCTACCTATGGTGCTGTTTGCATTGGTGGACCTTGTCAAGCAAGGATTGGCATCAGTGCGAGTTATTCTGCTGGATGCCCAATTGGAATAGACCCAAGCACTTCTGGTTCATTTGTAGAGATCGTAATCGAAAGCACTGCAGACGCTTTCTCGGTTCCGCTTATGAACATTAGCGCTACCGTAACCGTTGCAATCGGAGACATGCTTAATGTCTTCATTGAGCCGGTTAAGCTGGCAGGGGCGCTTGGTTTCTATCTGTAGGATCTCCATGGGGGCTTGGGGACTGCCCATGCCCCCATATTTTAGCGAGGCGCTATGATCTCAACTCCTACCGAAGAGGCGATGGTAGACATTATCAATGGGCGTATCCAGCACCAGCAGGGTGGTGGTACGTACGTATGCAAGAATTGTAGCCGGGGTTTCGAGAGCCCCTTTGCTTTGAGGCTCCATACGCCGAGGTGCTCTGGTGACATTGGCCGAGATAATTACAAGACTCCAGGATGTGTACGGAAACACACTGTCAAGCAGTGACGCCTACTACGGACGGGTGGTCAACGACGCATACTTCAAGATCTGTGCTCTGACGGAATGGTGGTGGCTTGAGAAGGATCAAGTCATTGTGGCCAATGCGCCGGCCACTTCGTTCGTTGCGTCAGCCACAATCGCTTCTACAGCCATGATAATCTCTGGCTCTATCGCCACCACCTACGGGGCCAACACCTGGATCGGGGCACCCGAGCGCGTCTACAGGGCTACGTCGATCTCTGGTAGCGCCACAGTGACGCTTACGCTCGATAGCCCATGGATCGAGACGACGAACACCGCAGTGGCTGTGGACCTCTGGGGGGACACGTTCACCTTGCCCACTGACTTCGATACGGTGGTGTCTGTGGCATCTCGCAGTGACGACAACTACAAGCCCTTGACTCAGGTTACTCTTGCGGACATTGAGACGTATGGAAGCAATGTCTTCGATTGGGCTTCAGAGGTTGCTGACCGATTCTGTGTCTATCCGAACCCCGACGGTACGGCATCGAGTAAGACGCAACTACTTAGGATATTCCCTCCCCCGGACGAGACCACCGAGTACCTATTGCGTTACCGCATGTGCCCGGCTACGTTGTCGGCGGCTGCCGATGTCCCATTCTTACCAGAGCGTTATCACCCTATTCTTGTGGACTACGCCAAGTTAGAGCTCTACAAGAACGAGGGCGAAGACTCTGACAGGATCCAGTTCGCTGAGCAAGAGGCGTCTAAGGGGATGGCCATGCTCATCCGTCAGAACTCGCAGAGGGGCAACGTCAATCGCAGGTTCGGGCGAAGGGGTATTGTCGCTTCTGGGGCGGTTACCCCAGTTAAGTTCCTCAACACCACTGGTGCGGTATGATGGATATATTCGAGCAGTCTGAGTTCAGGGGTCTGGCTCTTAAGGGCATGGCCCAGGATGATCCCTACACGTCTCGGATGGAGCTTAACACCGAGACGAATGAAGACAGTTTGAATAGACTCAAGGGACGCCAGCCGTACATCGCCAGCCAGTTCCCCACCAATGCCGTGTACTTCGATGAGCATAACCATGTCCTAAACATGAAAACGCATGGGAACGTGTACAAGACGTTCTCGTATCCAGCGGGTACATCGTTTGAAGCTTGCGTTTGTTTCAGGTGGGATGGGGCCGCAGACGCCCCAACATCCTTTGATTCAAGAAGAATCTTTTGTATAAACCAGGGTCAGGCTACTTCAGAGTTTGCTTTTGATGCCTACTACTCTGCTTCTGTGTGGAAGACTAAATTCAGTGTAATGAGAACGTCTTTAGCTCCAGTGTACTCTAATATAGTGTCAACCACATCTATTACCGCAGGCGCTTGGTATTGGGCTCACGCAGTGGTTAGCAACAGCAATAGCGCCACCCTAAATATTTACAAAGACGGATCTGCCGTTGTAGAAGAAAGCATCGCCAACACATCTCTCGCCAGAAGCGCTTACATGATGACGACATTCTTCCCAAACATTGGTGGAATCCCGTCTCTTTATTACTTCAATTTCTACCGTGGCGCTGTGGCTTATGTTGGCTGTGGTCCTGTTGGATCTTGCCCTGCTCCATGGACGGGCAAGGTCGCAAGGGAAGGGCAGGACTACCCACTTGATTTCTCTTTTTGCGTTCAAGATCCATCGGACGATTCGTTTATAGCTAAGATTGCCACTGCATCTGCATCTGCTCTTTCTTGGGCGCACATGCCTCTAAGGGGGATAGCAACGTCAACCGTAAACACTACGACAAACTCTCTTAACGCTATTGGGCTATCTTTATATGGCGGAAACCAGGTTGAAGTAGACCTCCCACCGTGTGGTATGTTTGAGCAGAAGACGGTGTTCATGTTTGACATAGACACTACTGCAGGATACTACCCAATCATACGATCTGAAGACAGTACGTTCTTGATAGAGGGGTTTGAGTCTACCCCAAACTATATGTTACAAGCTACATTCAACGGGGCAAGCGCAACGTCTGGCCAAGAGTCATACTGTAGGCTTGCAAGCGTTGCACACGTCTTTGCTGGAGAAGGACAGATTCTCCACAAATGGCTTGCTGTAGAGTTCGTTCCCAATGTTTCCGCATCCACAAACAACGTTGCAATGTACCAGTATACGGCAGCAACCTGGACATCGTTGTTGGCCGCGGCTTCGACTAGTTATACATATGGAATAGTGCCCCCTGAAACCAATAGATATATAATCGGTGGGAACTGGGGTGAAAGAACTGTAGGTTTTGGCGTCCATGATTTTAGAATATCAGTAGGGGATGAGTCATGGAAAACAAACCATACGCCATTAACTGGAAGGTCGAAGATCCCCAATGGAACGGTTACATGGTTAAATCATTATAAGGGGCTATACGCAAGAGATGACAACATAAAGACATACGTAGAGAAGAGATCTAACCCTGGCAACAAGAAGATTATCGCCCTTAGTGATCGAGTTGATGGAGTGCTTAGATATAAAGTCCCTCAGCACTTGCTTAATAAAAAATATATTGGATGCCCATATATAAACGGGGTCTTCCTCCCAAATGTAGATGACGTTAATGACATTGGAGACGGTTGTATAGCTGCAGTCTCAGATGGATGCTACGCAGAGTGTTCTTCTTCGTCGTTTTCTGTCAGCCCAAGATATGTTAGTCAAGGTCCGTGCAGGCCTGTTGTTTCTAATATAGGCTTAAATAAATATATATGTGGAGGTGCTCCGCTACAATACGTCGGAAGCAGGACCAGACTCTCTGGATTTCCAAGGATGCATTGTATAGCGCAGCCTGCCGGGGCGTCAAACTCAGAGGAAAACTCAACTCTTGACAATAGAGGAGCGCTGGCGTACGACACTGTATATAAATACAAGGTTACTCTATACAATGGAGAGACTGGAGACGAAAGCAATCCGCATGGGATGTTTAGGTTTATAACAGACGTAAACCCAGCGGCAAGCACTGGGTGTGGGTTCACTGTGAACGTAAGCTTCATCACTACTTCCGATATAGATGGGTTGCAGTTTAGGGTATATCGGTTTGTCTCTGGAGATGGGGCTTACCATCTTGAGGGTAGTTCTAAGCTTAGTGGTCTATCTGCAACCACAGACCTTAGATATTTCTCGCAAGGGACTTTTACATTCACAATGAGCGAGGCCGATCTAACCATTCAGCCAACCATAGGACTTGACGACAATAATATCCCAGAGCATCTCTACAGTAGCGTGTGGAATAATAGATCTTGGTTTATCGATTCTTATAATCCAAGCCGAGTCTTCTACTCTAAGGAGTATCAGCTTGGCAATGTCCCAACTACAAATTTCCTATGGAGCGACGAGGGGCTGACTGGAGACATCTTGGGGCTCACCCCTGGCTTTGGTGGGCTGCTGGTTCTCAAGGAGCGATCCATCTGGATCATCCCCTACTTCGCCACAGACGAAGAGGCGGTATGCCAGCAGCTGATACCAGACGTAGGGGTTGTTGGTGGTGACGCCTCGGTGTTCGTTGATGGTATTCTGTACTTCGCGTCTAATGCCGGGCTGTACATATACAATGGACAGACGACGGAGCGCATTAGCTCGCACCTCAACAAGGCTGAGCTTGTGGTCTGGGATCACGACCCGCGCAGCACCAGGGCGTATTACGACCGCAGGAACTTCAAGGTTATCTTCTGGAACGATGGTTCGTTTGTGTCGGTAGACGTGCGCTCGGGGGCTATACGGCTGGGTGCGAGCAACGATAGGTGTGTTACCAATATATCATCGTTAGCCTACTCTGGGGCGGTATACGGCGGCACGGGTGGGGTGTTTAAGGAAGCTGCTGGCAATGCTGGCGTGCTGGGTAATGCAGACGATTCACACTCACCGTCCTTGATGCCAGAACTTGTTTCTGAGTTTGGAGACTGGGACACGACCGAGATTGTTAACATTAATACTGCAACCGCTGCGTTGGTGTATAACGCAGAAAATTGGTACTCAATAAACGGAGATAGGACAACTGTATTTGATCTTGGGAGCGCGCTTCCCGGAGCGTTAAGCCTAACGTTTGTAAACGCAGGGGCGCATACATGGTCCTCTGCCGCTGCCGCTGCCCCTGCTGTTGTTCGTAAATTAAGGGACGACTTCTGTGGCCTTATCGCTCGTGCAAATGTTTCTACTGTAGCTGTATCTCAAGCGTTAATCGCGTTCTCTTCTGCAGATCCAACTAAATATGTAAAGCTCCAATGCTTTGCGAATAGCGACATTGCATATAACATTAGAATAGAGGCAAATGATTCAGTATTAAATCAAGCGATAAATATTGCTACTGTTGCTGTAACGGCTTCTCCTATTATAATTATGCAACTTTATCGTACGGGGACGACATTTCATGCTGGTTACAAATACTATAATGGGTCTTGGGGTAGTTCATTCGATGGGGTAACTGAAGTAACAGCATCCATTGGTTCTGATGTTTACGTAGGTCTTTGCTTCGAGGACCATGTTGGTGGAAGGGCTCCATCGGTAAACAATATTTGGTTCTACGGAACAAACCCACTTACTTATGCAGTGGCCCCTGCCAATAGGCATAGTTCCATTGATGTAAATGGAGCTGTATATGGACCAGTCTTAGCCACTGCATCTGGGTATACCTCTGCGGTAAACTGGAATTGGACTGACGGTAATCTTGGTACGGGTACCAAGCGTGTCGGCTCTAAGTTCCCTCTATGGACAAGGACGCCTACATGGTTGGTCCATAACAGCCTTGTTGGCCGAGAGATAACCCACTGGAACGACGAACGCAACGACATATGGTCCACCATTATCCATGCCGTAGAGAACAGTGGCTTTGGCGTCTACTACTACATAACCAAGCAGACTGATCTTGACGAGTTCTTTATTGGCAAGCGTCCGTACTACTACAGGGGGCAGAATATCTACTACGGCAAGCGAGCAGACGCCAAGATGTTCGAGCGCCTGGAGATCATCAACGGTGCTGATCCTGGTGGTGGCAACGCTGATATAATCTTCGGCTCTCAGCTTCATGGCGAGGCGTCGGTGATGACAGCAAGCGGGACTATCCCCTGCACCGCGTCGACAAATAACATTCTGCCACTGCGTATACGCGGGAACTACGGCTACGTTGAGATCGAGGGGTATTCGCCTCTGAACGTCTCTGACGTTAAGATGCTGCGAGTCCACTACAGGCCGGTGAGGCCGAGGGGACGGCTTAAGTGACGTTGAACAAGACGTTCATTGCAGCGGTAGACCACACGAGTAGGGCGATAAACAATCTGTCTATGTCTACAGACCAGGAGCTTCGGCGTCTTGATGCGCGCATCAAGACGCTTGAAGCTGAGGTGGTGGCGCTTGCCGCAAGGCTTACGGCGCATGGAATATAGGAGACGCTGATATGCTTCCACTTATAGCCGGTGCTGCGTCGTTGGTGAGTACGCTGGCGGGGATATACCAAAGCCAGCAACCCACTGCTCAGTCGAAGATGAGCAAGGGGCGATGGACGGGGCTTGCGCCAGAAGCAACTAGAATTCTCAGCGGATTGTTTTATAACCCCAATATGGGGGCGCAGCCAATTTACAAAAACACTAGGGGCAATCCCAACCTCGGCGGCTACGCATTCGCCCCGCCTAAGTCCATGCAGGACATCTATAGCTCGTACCTCAATCGTTCCTACGGACTTTCTGAACAAATAGCTAACTCAATGGTGTCGGAGTCTGTCGCTCCCATCAAGATCGGGGCGCTTAAGCGTGGGATGAACGCTTCTGCTATGAATCGAGCTACTCAGACTGATCCCAATTCTCTTGCTTCAGCCATGCTTAACATCCAGACGCCAGGTGGTATTGAGCAGATGGATTACCTGAAGAACGCCAATAGTCTTGCGTCGTACAATGCGTGGCGAGCGAAGCAACTTGGCGAATTGATAGGGTGATATATGGCAGAGTTTAAGTTTGAATATGACGCAATGGATCCGAATGCTTCTGGTGGGTTGGTTAAAGACTCTAAGACCTATCGCCCCGTAGGTGGTACGAGAGCACTTGACAACTTTAACCAGATGAGCGACTGGAGCGGCAAGCTTGGCGTAAACTCTTCCCAGGACAAGTTTCTTTCTTTTGGGTTAGGAGCAGGCGTTTTTCCTATTACTGGATTCGATAAAATAGGAGGAATTAAGTTCGCCGCTGGACTATTCGGGGCAAACAAGGATAAGTGGTACAGAGACTATCGCAAGTGGGCCGACTACTGGCGAACGGGCATGAGTAACGCTCTTGGTTATGGAGCTGGTGGAGAGGATGCTGCCACCGACCCATTATCTAGGCTTCAGTTTGCCCTCTCCAAACAAGTAGACATTGACAAGCTCAATAACACCTTCGACCAAAACTACGACGCCACTGGATTAATCAACAGTAGAAATCAGGGTCTGGCTGCAATACTCAGACAACAAGCTGCTGGAATGGGCATCAGGGATGCGTATGAGCCAGTTATAAGTAATACAACAAATGCAAGGCAGACGCTTATAGACAAGTCCCTGGCAGCGTATAGGCCCGAAGCATACCAGAATCAGCAAAAACTTAGCGCTAATGCAAACCAGTTGTTGCAATCAATACAGTTGGCGAACACTGAAGCGCAGCAGTCGCTTGGTGCAGCGGGGAGGACGGTGTGATGCTGGCATACGAAGACCTTCTCAAAATAAGCCCCTACGATGAGCTATTCAAAGATCCGACAGCCAAGGACAAGCCCGCAAACCTTGGGATGCAGGGGATCACCGCTGGTAGTGAAGGCCAGAATGGATCTACCGGGATGATGCTCCTCAATGCCCTGCTTAAACTTATCGGTATGTTCGGTGGTGGTGGCGCTCAGGCTGGTGGTGGTGCTGCTGCTGATTACGGTGGACCTAACGGCCCCTACGGTGGAAGCAACAACACAGGGTGGACTGGTATAGCCCCCAAGGCTTGGTGAAATAAATGCCTAGAACAATTGGAGACCTTATCTCTAGTGGTGTGGAGCAGGCTGCTCTTGAGGGCCAGGGTGGTGGCATGATGGCATTCCTCATGGCCATGAAGGGCGTCCAGGGGATTGCCGAGACGCTGCAGAATATGGAGGCGGAGAAGCGCGTAAACAAGAAGTGGGAGTGGGAGCAGGAAGATCGAGAAGTCGAGGTGATGCAGCGCGATTCAACCAAGTCTAAGATCGAGAAAGAGCGCAAGTTCGAGAAGGCTATTGCGGGAGAGGGCGTGGAGGGGCTTGACCCGGTTACGTTGGCCCAGGTAAGGGCAGCTCTCGCAGGGGCTAACGCTTCTGGAACCCCCGAAATTAAAGACGCTATTGGAGAGATCGCATCCGCTCTCGGGAAGGGCAGCACTAAAGCTGGAGATATAAATCCTGCGGCATTCTCAGCAGCTAAAAGCCAAGTAAGATCTTTCATTGAGTCAGAGTTTAAGTTCATCGAATATACAAACAGAAACAACCCAGACAAAGTGGCGGAGTTAAAACAGAAGACGCTTAAGGATCTGTGGAAAAGCAATAGAGAGGTCATTACTCCTATTATGTGGGATGCTTTAATGGACAGGGGTGGTGAAGATCCTTTTCTGTCTGACGTAAAGGTTGCCATTGGGAAGGATAAGTCTATCGCCAGTGTACTCCTTGGCCTTGCGGAAACAGTTGACAAGTCAAGTGGTACAACGAAAGACCCATCATTGCTTAGGGCTGTTGGCGTGGACGAGAGTAAATCAGCCGATATATTTGCAATGCTTGAAGAACTAAAGTCTGGTGGAGACCCAAACAAATTCCTTGAGAGTCAAAATATACAATCTAGACTTGTGCCAATCGACAAGAAGGGCGAAGACCGTCGCTATTTATACGAGGGCAAGCCTAAGACAAACAAAGAGCTTTCATCTATAATGAGCGACCAGAACACAAGGCTTAGGTTCGCCAGAGAGATAAGACTTGGTCTTCACAACCCAGAGAAAGCCAAGAGCAACTACTTCTTGCAGGAGTACGAGAAGAATCAAGCCGCTAAAGCAGCGGTCGCCGCCCCAATAATCCCAGGGGGAGGGGCTCAGGGCGTCTTCGGGGGGTATAGCCCCCCTATAGACAGGGCATACACGCCAGACCCTGAAGACCTCCCGCCCACGGATGTGTTCGGAAACAATCTGCCTGGGCAAGCCCAGCCGCCGGCTGCTCCAATGGAAGAGCTTCGATCTTTACCCCCTGAGAAGCTCGACGCACTCATGCAGATAATCAGCCAGATGTATAACCCAAGATTCAAGCCGGTGGATAAAACCCAAGAGCCGCTCAGAAACCGTTACCCTGGTCCTCGTCGTGACATGCTTAGGTAACCAATGCCAGTTCTCAACGACTATCTCAGTCAGCGCTACGGTGGCTTCACCAACCAGGGGGTTGCGGAGAACCGCATAGACACCTGGGGTCCGCTGGCTCGCTACAACGCCACCTCGGTGAGCCGTGGGCGCACTGGTAGGGCTGTAGTCCCCGAGGCTGTGGCTGATCTGCCAACGGGTAACTCTATAGAGCAGTACTTCGCACAGCAGTCTATAGAGAAGCAGAACGAGGGTGGTGGCGAGTGGCCTATATTTGGCCCGGTGCTCAGGGCGGGGAAGGTGGCGCTTGACGCGCTATCGGCTGGTGAGTACGCGGTAGCTTCTACCATCAGGGAGATCGTTGACCAGAAGCGTCAGTCGGATGACGTGAACCCGGTGAATGCCTTCTTCAAGGGGCTGGCTGCGGGCTTCAGCAGTGACGAAGAATACAAGACCACCATGTACGACGTGCTCACGTCCATGGGGTGGGATCCAGACACTACGAGTGGCAAGGTGGGGAAGGCCATGCTGGGGTTTGGGCTGAGCATGGCTGTGGATCCGCTGTCGTATATTGGTCTTGGCCCGCTTAAGACCGCCAAGATGGGGCGCTTCGGGACGAAGGATGTCAAGGGGGTTATCGACGAGCTTGCGGCCTACATGCCTGCGTCTATGAAAAGGGCCAGTGCTGGAGACCAGTACTTCAATAGGGCTGTGGGGCAACCTCTTCTGGATCACTTCAAGAAGTTTCGTCGAGAGTCCACGGTGGGGCTCAGCGAAACAGAGCGTATGCTCAAGGGCGTAGAGCACGACAAGCATGCGGTTGAGGATACTTTCTTGTCTGCCGTCCCGCTTGGAACTGACACTTGGCAAGAGGCCTATAAGCTTAAAGAGAGAACCATTGGCGGCAAGGTTATCAACCTCGTTGACGAGACGCTCAACTTCCTAGGCAAGCCCTTGACTGAAGCCAACAAAGAGTGGTGGATTACCAAGGGGGGGAAGAGTGCCTTCGATCCTGGTGGAGTGGTGATAGGTATCCCCTTCACTGAGTTCGAGGGTCACCTGTGGCCGAACAAGGACATCTTCGGGCCGAAGTACCTTGGTGCCATTGGTGGGTTCTTGGCTACCGCGGTACGCAAGGGGATCCCCTTCGCTGAAAGAGGGGAGAAGGCCCTCAAGGGGACTTCGCTCTACAAGGCTTTCGACGCATCCATGGAAAGCATGAAGCAGCGCTTCCAGTCGATGCGCGGCGAGTCTGCCACAGAGCGCCTCATGCAGGGCGAGCTTAAGGTTATAAACAAGCGAGTCAGTTCCGACGCCAGGCTTATTGGTGCTGGCGCTGTAACGGTTGACGCCACTCCTACAGCTACGCGCTTTGGCCCAACGAAGATGACTATTGGCAAGGGCGGGAAGGATGTTCTTACCCCTGGAGAAGATAAGCTCGTAAATCAATTGCTGTTCGACATAAGGCATCACTTCAAAGAGGGGGCCATGAATGATCTTCCCGCATGGCTCAAGAAGGTGCTTATCGACCAGCCAGACATAGCGTTTAAGCAGAGGGCGAAGAACCTCAACGTGCCGCTTAACCAAAAGACTGTCGATAGAATGGCGGCGGCCATTGGTAACGCACGTAGCATTGACGACCAGGTGCTTAAGATCGGCCACTCGATTGGAAAGCCCATAGATCCGGTAGAGTTCCACTACCCGTTCTATTCTGCGGTAGACGTAGAGGGCTCACGCAAGTTCTTCCATGATCGCACGGGCAAGGGGATCCCACTTGACGATCCTGCCACGCACCAGAGCCTTACTGGTGGTATGCGCTTCCATGAGATTATGGCACGCAAGATTGGCTTTGGGCAAGGGGAGATTGCCGCGCACCCACTCGATAGCTTCAGGGAAACCATAGAACGCCAGGTGACAATCGCATTGCGTGACGCAGCGTATAGCGACACTTTTAGTAAGTTCGGCAGCATGAACATGCTTCATGGCTCTATGGTTACTGGCAAGGGGGCCAAGGAATTCGACCCATTCGTTAAGGAGTATAACGCGGCGACCAGGGCCAAGGGCGGTACTCAGCTTAACTATATGCTGGCTGAAACGTCCAAGGGCAAGTACGCGGGCATGAGCAAAGAGAAGGGGCCGATGCAGTTGTGGCAAGAGCTTCGTCGTGCCACCACTAAGAAGGACGTGACCAAGGCCATCAGTGATATGGAAGTCCCCAAGGGGATTACCGACGCTAACCTTCTCGATATACGTAAGGACTGGGAGTCGACCAAGTCCTTGCTTGAGAAGGAGATCTCCGCGGGGGCCACGAGCAAGTCACCCGTACTGCAAGAGATGCGCGACATGGAGGCCCCGTTCTTTAACAGCCTTGCCGTGTCGAAGATGGAGACGCTGCTCAAGAACTCTAACGACAACATCACCCGGCAGATTGCTTCGGTTGACATTGCCACTGGTAAGCCAGTAGGCACTGCGGCAGACATTGCTGCTCAAGGCAAGGTTGGTGACCAGCTGCAGCGCCTCGCTAATGACGTGACCAAGAGGGCCAAGAGCCTTGGAGTGGAGCGCCACCTACCTGCGTTGCTTGAGAAGATTGGGTTCACTGGTGACGCCACCAAGGCTAACATAGCTGAGCTGACCAGGCTCAGCAGCGTCCTGCGTAGCGAGAAGCCCAACCGCTGGATCCAGGATCTTCTGCGACCTGGTAGCGACTTCGTCAACCCAACGCAGTTGGCGAAGATCAAGATCAAGCAGATCGGTAACCCGTCTAAGATGGTTCCGATCACCGATTATGTAATGGACCCCAAGATCATCCATGAGATGCAGCAGTACATTAGCCCCCAGAACATGGGGGAGATGGCTGGTGCTGCGTATAAGGTGCTTGGTTTCGCAACGAACAACCTAAAGAAGCTTCTAACTGGAGCTGTTATACCCGGAGTGATTCGCCCTGCATTCCATATACGTAACTTCCTCGACCAGGGATTCAAGAGAACCTTCGGGCTTTCAGCTGAGGCGGGGCTTGCGAAGCCAGAGAACATCGTCTCCACTATAAAAATGATGCTCGGGAAGAGCGGTAGCCGTGAGTTCTACATGAAGGGCTCACCGATGAGCTACGAGGGTATGCTTCAGCAGTTTGAGACGCTTACCACCTATAACCAGAAGTGGATGGACCTTGGAGCAGAGGCGAGTGACGTAGAGGACATGCTGAAGGTGTTCAGCACTGAGGGCGCTACTAACTACGCCCTCAAACGCCAAGCCTTCCTTGCCAAGTTCGAGAAGCTATCAGCTGCTAAGAAGGCTCTCGATCCTAACACCGCTGGATCGCTGATCGATAACTTCTTTGTGATTGAGTCCATGCTGGCACAGAGCGATAGGGGCATCCCCTTCGCTCAGGCGGCAGAGAACGTCCGCAGGAGCCTATTCGATTACAGCAACCTCACCGACTTTGAGAAGAAGCTGTCCTCCCTCGTTATGTTCTACGGCTTCCAGCGTCAGGCGCTACCGTTCGTTCTGAGGCAGCTTGCAGAGAAGCCTGTGCTCTTCAACGCCATGGCCAGGGTGAGAGACCTTAACTGGGACAGCCCTCAGGAAGAGGCTCTGGTGCCCCCCTGGGTGAAGGACTACCCCCATATCAGAATGGAAGCCGCTGACGGCAAGATCAAGGTGGCTTCCCTCAGGAACATGTTCACGCTGGATTCCATGGCTGACCTCTTCCCCATGGGGGTTAAGGAATTCGTTGCCAAGCTCAACCCCATGATTACCCTGCCGGTGGAGCTTGCCGTTGGCCGTGACATCTACATGAACCAAGACCTCAAGGAGGTGAAGTACATCAAGGAGGCGATGAGCAAGGTGCCTGAGTGGATCCCCTTCCTCAACGCCCGCACTGTCAACGCTGCCGACGGCAAGGACTACTTCGCAGTGGACGCCTACCCGTGGCATATCATGCGCCGCACATGGTTCAGCCGTATGTTCCGTGACGCTGACAACTTGGCCAAGACGGTTAGCGGCGACATCACCACCTGGCAGTCCCTTATGAACTTCTCTCTTGGCGTCAAGCTATACGAGTACGACATCGAGAAGCAGATGTCTTTCCTTCAGATGGACGCTAATAAGGCCAAGTCTGCGTATGACTCGGCGCTACGCAAGGGCGATAGGCTTGCGGCTACGAGGATCCTCGATGAACTACGTAAGTACACCCGCGAGCAGGAAGTACGGCTATGATAGAAATGTACGTCGCTATTGGAGTACAGTTGGTCGCCTTCGTTGTCTGGATAGCGAGGTTGGAAATGAAGGTTAAGTTTTTGCAGGAGACACACGATGCTTGCAAGTTAGGAAGAGATGCTGCCGCCGTCGCCAAAGATATAGCCGATGCCCTGTCGGTTTCTGTTCTAAACAGTATTAACAAGCAATTGGCTGAGCTTGGTACGGATGTTAAGTGGCTTATAAGTTCAAGGAATGGAGGGCCAGGTGGCAAGAGTTTTTAGCGTAGCGTTCGTTCTTCTGTTTGTTGCTGGCTGCCGCATCTTAGACATCAGCGACGAGCAAGCACAACAGATTGCAGACATGGCTGGCAAGGCTGCTGAGGGGATCACCAACGTGGTGTCTGGACCAATTGGTCCAGGGGCTGGTGCTGGTATAGGTGCCATGATTGGCCTTGCCGTAGCAGCTACCGTAAAGACGGTGCTCTCCGCAATGACCAAAAAGAAGACATTATAGGCAAACTTCTGATCGGCCCTGGGTGTGTAGCCCAGGGTTTTTTCGTCGATAAAAGTGGCCCCCGCTGTGGGGGCCACAAAAAAGGAGTGGAAACATGAAGTCTATCTATACTCGCGCTCCTCAGCCCTGTCTATATCCAGCTCTATGTTGTCTTCAACTTCTTTCCTAAGGCGCGTATAGCGTGCCTCTGTAGCGCTAAGCTGCTCCTTCAGCTTGCTCACCTCATCGAACCAGGCGTAGGAGCACTCAGCCACTTTATCACTTTGGCTGCTCTGGAACAGCAGCGCGGCCAATACGTATCCAATCGCCGCCCCCATCGGGAGCCCAATTATTAGTCCCATCCACATGTTTCAGTCCTTTCGCTTCCGCAAGTAGCTTCAGAAGATCGTCCCACTTCAAAACGGACAAGATTGGGTATCCGTCGCACCAGATATTATACCAGTCGACTGATCCTGCTTTAAGATCGGAGGCGATGGCTCCGAAAAGACCACCATGTTTCCTTCGTTTGCACTGGATACGGGTTTGAACATCTCGAAGACTGAAGCAGACATCCCAGGATCGAGCACTTCGCTGAGTGCATTCACGACTTTTGGTTGTGTCCAATCCAAGTTCGATGAGGTCTCTCTCGACCCGTCGTTCGTGCTCTTGGCCCCGCTGACGGTTGCGCCGTCCGCGCTTAGTTGCTGTAGACTCTTGTGCCACTGCTCTATCTTCCATTCCTTCCCCTCTTTCATGGCCTTCTTGGCCCAGTCCCTAAAGATAATACAACGCCGGTGCATCCCCGGAACATATGGTTCATCTAATGCCAGAACCCCAGAATTAAGCACCAGGTACTTCTTCTCATCAGCATAGCAAGTGTAGCCGAAGTGCTCATCGCATATCTTGCTCCACTCGTCTATGTCGCGTCCATTGCTGCGTTTGTTGAATTTTAGTTCCACTACACGCCTCGCTTACTCATCCACTGCACTGCTTTTTCCTGCTGACTCTCGGTGCAGGCCCACATCTTCTTGATGTTCTTGTACTCGTTCCTGGTGACGACCTCAAGCATCAAGGTGCAGCCTATAAGAAAGGTATCCTGGAAGTCCCCTTCGGCAATGTTCAGCGCCTCGCAGAGCTGATTCCACCGATCAATACCTTGCCACGAGTTTTCCCAGGACCCGTCGATAGCGCAGTTGATATAGAGGGGCATGCTGGCATTGGAATCGACAATGTCGAAGCGAATCCTCACCGACATCTTCCCTGCCTTGTTGCACTTCGGCTCGCCGATCTCGGCAACTACGGCGATGTGGATCCCGTCCAGCGGATACGGTTGCATCATTCCACCCATCTTAGCATCCAGACTCTTCAGGCTCTTGTCGTAGGTAAACATCCTCATCTTCATGCTCCTTTAGAATTCCGCCACGTACTTACTTTTGAAGGCAGCGAACACCGCTGCCCATTTATCTGGTGACGTACTACGTGCGTCCACCTCAAGGCCGCTTAGCAGCGCGTCAACGTCTGTCTTAGATACCTTGTGCTTGATCCCAAGGCGCAGCAGGTCAGCGTAGCTGCTAATCCCAGCCTCTTCATCCTTCGCCTCTTCGACTGGCTGCTTCGCCCTGATCTTGACCATTGCTGCCCACAGATCATTGTCTATAGGCGCAGGCGCTACACCGAAGAGATCCTTGCCGTCGTTGCCATCGCTACCGTCGGCGATCATCATGTAGCGATACTCTTTGCCCGCTTTTACTTTCTCTGTCCGGGCTACCAGAGACGCTAACCTGCACACCCACGCTGGTAGCTGCCCGCTCAACGCTATCTCTCTCGATATCCGGCGCTCTTCACCTACCGACTCCTCTCGCAGATTCATATGGATAAGGCCGATGACATCCTTGCCCATGGGTAGCGCATCGAGAAGCCGACGAACCATCTTCTGGAACTGAAGGTTGACCACGCGATAGAGATCCAACCCAATGCTCTGCACGCTCTTCCCGCTCTTCTCAATATATTCCTTGGTCAGCATCTCGCTGTACTGAGAGAGGCTATCGAGGACTATGTGCTTGATCGAGGGGTCTGCTATCGCCTCTTCCATAGCCAAGCTAAACCCGTCGCTGGTGGTGGGGCACAGCACCTTGGCGTCAACCCACCCGAAGTTCACCAAGCTCGTCAGCCCCTGCGGCTCAGACGAGATGATCACCGTCTTGTCACGCGGGAAGTTGCGTATGCACGAGGTCTTCCCCGATCCACTCTTGCCGTAGATCAGAACGAAGACCCCATTGTTAAACTGGATTGCTCGAAGACTCACTGACTTGATCATGTTTCTGTAGCTCCTTCATTGCCATATTCCTGACGAACTCTGGCTCAGGTACCAGAACTGGCAATGGCTTTGTCGGCCCCCATTTGCCAGCCTTAAACTCGAACACGCTGCATTCGGTTGTCTCTGGGTAGTAGCGCACCGTCCTCATGCGACCGATGTCGTACCATACGCAGAAGTCCATGGGCTTGTTGTAGTAATCGCAAGACTCTTCCCATTCCTTACGTTCGCTGTAACTCAATGACCCCATTTAGTACCTCATCTATTTCGTCCCTGGTTACCGTGCCATTACCGAATTTCGTACACTGTATGGCCGCCGCGATGCTGCCGATGATAGCTGCCGTATGGTACATGCCACGAGAGTATCCGAGCATAATAGCGGCAGCAGCAAGGTAGGCATCGCCAGATCCGATGGTATCAACTGGGTCTCTATTGAATGCAGGCAGGAAGTTAGCGTCAACCATTGATCCGTTGGGGCCATTCTTAAGGAACACCTCTTTGAATGAAGACCGAGCGACACCACTGTCACGCAACTCCTTCTCGGTGGCGAACAGCACCGCGTCGATGTTGCGGTACAGTTTGATCGTCTCCGGGTTCTGACAATCTACCACCAGCAGCCCATCTCCCGCAAGACGACGGACCTCAGCCTTGGGGATGTTAAACTCCCCCTGGAAGAGAGAGAGGATGGTTACGGTAGCCGATGGCATTGTCGCTGGGTGGGGGTAACTGATCGCCCTACCCTCGGTAGTCCTGAACAGCACCTGCTTGTCGATGCATATCCGTCGCTTGGTAACCCACGGGTCGCAGAGGCAGGTGCTGTCGTGAAACAACATCTCACTGGGGATGCACCGTGCCGCGTCTACGGCAGGGGTAGGAGCCCCCAGCGTAACCCGCGAGCACTGGTGGGCGCAGTCGAGGGCCACCTTAGCCGCACCGCCGAGGTAGTTCACCTCGTCCGTGATCTGCCAATTGATTACTGGATAGCCCTTGCTCATGCCAAGGGGCTCAACGTAGGTGTAGGCGTCAATAATAGGGTCGCCAAGAACGTTCACCGACACGCACTGCGCCGAGGTCCATGCGTCAGCAATCCCCTTGGCCCCGAGGTTAACCGTCTGAAGGTATTCGTATAGGTTTATAACTATATCTCTCAATTGAAGTGCTCCGTCTGCTTGCGTGTCCACAACTGCGCGTCAGCCAGTATAGCAGCCTTTAGGTACTTCGGCTGCGCCGTCTTCTCGTAGAGAATGGCACAGACATCCCGATTAGCCTTGATGTCGATTGTCTTCTGACATTCAATCATTGCTCTTCCTCACGTTCTATGTCCCTAATTACCCATACGTCGCACTCACGATTGCTCATAGACCGTCGAGTGCCACCGGTCTTCTTGATGCGTCCTTCTCTGTACAGTTCCCAGCGGCGCGGTCTCTCAGTATCGCCTGACATCGAGAGCCCCTCTTGTATCTCCTGGTCGGTGCATCCGTCTGCGCCATGCGCGGTGATATAGTCAAGCACGCGAGCGCGTAGCTGTCGAGCGCACCCCTGCATGGACTCGGCAGCTTCTTCGCTGGTGCCGGGGCCAGAGCTTGGAATGAAGTAGTCGTAGTCCTCGCAGTTCATCTTCTCACTCATGCTACACCACTATCGAAGCCCTTTGGCTTTCCCCACATAGACGAAGCCATACGCTCTAACAATACTCTCATCGCCTCAATGCCTTCGCTGATTTCATCGTGCGCCTCCGGCGGGCACGGTGGCTGCGGCGGGGGGAGGCAGAGCTTGAGTGTGGCGACGGCGGACTCCAGTTTGTCCAGGCGTTCCGTCATGGCTTGATGATCTATTGCGTTAAGCCGATAGTTCATGGTGGTGGGTCGCTTCATGGCCTCCAACCGCTCCTCCCCGTCTTCCTCCAACGCCTCGATGCGTTTGACTATCCCGTCGATGCGCTCATCGGTTCTCAGGGACAGCAACTCCAGTTTCTCGAACCTTTCGTCGTCGATGTTGCGTGTCTCCATGGCCTTCCCCTCCTGGATTTGTTGCAACTCGCACATGCCAGACATTCTGCTTTCTATTTCCTCGATGCGCGCCTCTACGGTGGTTAACGGTGGGTTATTCCCGCGAGGGACGAATGGTGTTTTTGGTTCTGTAGGATTCCATGATATTATTCTCCACTGGCATATTCCACAGTTGGCTGGCTCCCACATTTTCCCAGCATCTACCATGGCGCAGACCGCAGTTGCGTGCGGGCATCCGCACCAAGGAGGAAGCCTCCTTAGTTTTCTGCTTGTTCCTATCGAGTACAGTTCTTCCGGCGGCGTGGGCACGCAGAGCTTGAGCGAGTCGACGGCGTTATCCAGCGCAAAGCAGCGCTCTTTCAGCGCGTTTATCGGCGCGATCCACACGGTTTGTAGACGATCCTCCAGCGCCTTGATCCGCGCTTCGTTTGCCGCTACTCGCTCATTGATATCCTTGCGCCATGCATCCTTCACAAAGGATGTGGCAAGGCCGCCGTCTTTGACGCCATTCTCCAGTTTCAGAATGACCTCGTGCAGATCCCCAACGCGCCCCTTTAGTCTATTGATGTCGTCGTCTTGGCGCGCCTCTACGGCATTGGTGTCCATTCGGTATGTCTCCAGCGCAGCTATGCGGTTCTCGTGCTGCTCGTGGGTGGCGTTGGAATCGTTCGACAAGCGATATGTTGTTTCCCGCAGCACTGCGATCTGCTCCCGCACGTCATCGGGGTGATGGTCTGTAATCATGCTCTCCTCCGGTGTTCTCTACGACCTGCGCGTTGTGCCGCACGATGACCACACGTCAGATCCTGCGTGCGCAGCGATGTGCATACGCCGCGTTCCTTATCCATAAAAAAAAAGTCGCACTTGTTTCCGATCTCGCAGTGGTAGATCACCTTCGCCTCCACGCGGCACGCGCTAACTTTTTTTGCCATTGTCCCTCCTCAGCTTTTTGCCAATCCGCCGTGCCAACCTGCATGTGCATCCACCTCCGTGGATGTCGTACCAACGGCACTGCTGGGTCGCGTCAGACTCCACGGCTACATCGCACGGCTTGATGTCCGTCCGACACAGCCAGATACGGTATTCGATTGCTGCGCTACGCGGGGTCATGGGGAACCTCCTTGCCCGCGAGGGCGAGTATGCCACAAAACATACCACAGTCTTCTACGATAGGGCGTCTGTTTGCACCTCGTTTTGGATCGAGTTCGTCCAGGTATACGCCCTTAATGCAGGTCGCCACGATCTCCCTTTCCATCGTTGCTCGTGCCGTAAACACAGCTGGGAAATCGACCCGTATGTGGTTCCAGTACCCCATCCCTCCCTTTACGCATCCTACGCAATTGTTGTTGTTGTACCCAAGATCATACATGGCTGGCCGCTTGATCCCGCTTGCGTGCAGCACCCTGTGTGCGTCTTCTTTTGTCATCCTCTTATCCACTAACGGAAACACGTGCTCCATAGATGCCATGGCTTCCCTTATCCTGTCGCATCGGTTCTGCTCTGCTACGTCCATCCCCCATACATAGCGCAGTGGTTCTCTCTGCTCCATCTCCCACTCCATTCGTATACGCCGCTTCAGTCTCAGAGAACAAGCCGCACCTCCTGCTCCATTGATGTACCCCCTGCCGCCAGACATCCGGCAAGCGGTCTCAACGCATTTGTAAGGGCTCTGTAGCACCGTGATCCGTTTCCCAAACCACTTCTCACAGTCCTGTACGAACCTCATTGTATCCGGGTGCTGGTCATCTATGTGCGTGTAGATGATTTGGTCTATGGCGTCTACTAACAGCTTTGTCGCCACAGCAGACGAGACCCCCGCAGAGAACCAAGCAATTGTTCTACGCGGGGTCATGGGGCCCCTTGCCCGCGAGGGCGGTACGCATGTAGAACACCACGTCCTCGATGGCGAACTTCACGGCCCCCTTCTTATCCGCGTAACTTGCGAGGTCGTCTACTCCATCTTGCAGCGCCCCGCGCAGGCGCTCCACCTCGGCGCGCAGATTTTCGATCTCTACTCGTGCGGCCATCAGTTCGGTTGTCATCTCTGCTCCTGCGGTGCTATCCGCCAGCCATCTGGCGTATCCATCGGCCCCCGTGTACCCTCGCTCTATCTTCGTCATGCCTTCTCCTTGCCCGCGAGGGCGGTGCGCAACCGGAAGTTGCACGCTTCCAGCTCCTCGTTTAACTTGTGGACAACTCCGTACCTTACGCACCCCACGCAGCACGACTCTTCAAACGGGATTGTGGCTGGGTGGTTCATCCTCTCGGTGAGTACCTCGGCCAGTCGCTCGTTGTCAGCACGCAGCTCCGCGAGATCGTCCACGTGAATGATCGCGTACTCGCCAGCTTCCTCTATCGTGATCTTCTCGATCATGCGTTGCCTCCCTGCAATAAAGTGGCTCCCCCCATACGCTGTTTGGTAGGGGCGATGAGGGGAGCCTTAACAAAGTGAGAATCTGCTTCAAGACGCTCGTCTTTGTACGCCTGCAGTTTGTCGTCTTCCTGTGCGTACATCTCCCGTACTATAGCAGCGTAATCGTTGCGCTGGTACGGCTCAGGGGCGTCACCTATATCATCGTAGCTCATACTAGAAGCCCCAGTTACAAGGTGTTTCGGAAGCATTAATTTACTTTCTCGACAACTACGCGTATCAAGCCAAGGCGAAGGGGTGCCAGCTTGGCGAAGGCCCCCTTGGTCAGGTCGAGGCCCCTACCCTGGCGTACGAGCCGGTTAGCTGGGCCACGGTCATTCACGCGCACAACGATGCTCTTCCCATTGTAGCTCACCTTGAGCATAGTACCGAAGGGTAGCGTCGGGTGCGCGCATGTCATGGCGTTATCGTCCAGTCTCTCGCCTGAGGCCGTACGAGCCTCGGGGTTGCGTCTGGTGATGCATTCCGCCCGAGAATACCAGCTTGAGGTCGTGGACCACTGCGGGTCGGCTAATAGCGTCGTAAGGCACAGGCAAATCATAATCTCTCGTCCCCCGTGCCAAGGAAGAATCGCTTAAGGGCCTTGCCGGTGCTTACCCCGCTGCCTCTACGTGGGGGTTCTCGATCCTCTTCTCTCACGCCGAGGGGCTTCCCTACCCATGCGGGGACAGAGGATTCGCTTGCGCCCATTCGCTCTTCGCTTGGCCCCGAGGTATCCGTCCGCGAAGCGGTCCAGCGATGGCCCTCGTCGCTCTTGTCGCGCCACCTTTTCGGCCAAAAGCCTCTATCAGTTTGGTCAAGGCGAGTGGATGCAACCTGAGCGTCGTCAACATCCTGTATTCCAGTCGGTCGCATCCCCTGTTGACACTCCCATTCGTACTGCCGGCGCGCCCTGCTATCTGCAGTAGACTGTATGGAATACATACGGCATTCTTCCTTCCAGGTCATGGGCTGTTGCGTCTCGCGCTCTACGTATTGTCCGCCATCGCGTTGTCCCCGGTAGGTGAGGTCGTCGCATCCCACTGCAAGCGCCGCGGCCAAGATTAGCTTCTTCATAGTAGCCTCCCTGTGGTTATCCCTCTCTGTTGGCGGGAAGGTCGCGGGAACCTTCCCATGCGCGGTTACAGTATCGGCCAACTATTGGCAAGCTTAAGGATTGCACGAAGCGCATGCCTCCGTTCCCAACCTGGGCTCACGCGCTCATTCATGCCCAGCACGAATCCTTCCGGGCAGTCCTGGGCGATTACGAAGTCGCCGCATTCGCTCGCGCCTTGTATCTTCGGGCGATAGTAGGCGTAGTACGCACCGAATTCGTTATGAACCTGATCGTAAAACCATGCGTCCACGGCGTTCACAATCTTGACTTCGAATAGCGTCCACGCGAGTTTGCTTCTCTGGGCTTCAGTCATCGTAGCATTCATATCGTCACCTTCCTTCCCATTCGCGGTTACAACGTTTGGTAAGATACTGGGCCGCCCACGTACAACGTTGGACGCCACGCCTTTTTGCACGCCCTATCAGTAGCGTCGTTCCGCCATGTGTATCCATCATTGGAATAGGTCTTGCCGTCTTCGTATCGCCTTAAGTAGGCATTCCAATAGACCGTCTTTGCATTCATATCGTCACCTTCCTTTGCTATTCCAGGGGCCTACAAGCCCCCACGTTGCGCCGGCGCGCCCCCACGGGCCCGATTGCCCATGGGGTTACCCCGGCGCGCCACAGGGCCTACCGAGGGGCGTCCCTATCGTCATTCCACATGGCGCGCATGGAAGCGCGTACGGCATCTGCGGCGCATCGGTGCGTACAGTAGATGCGGCCGAGGTACTCGACTACCATGGTCGGTGCATCGTAGTCGTCGGTGGCATCGAATGGATATCCGCAGCTTTCGCATACCAGCTCTCCAGAGCTGATAGAGCGATTGTCAGCCATGGCCGACAGCGGCCGTCGTGCTCCGATTCGTTTGGTGGTGGTTGAAAGCATACGATTCTCCTTTGTTAAAGGTTTGAAACTAGTATACGTCCATGGTGGGGATGTGGCTAGGCATCCCCAATATAGCCACTACGAGCGAAGCTCTCCGTTTGTCTTGAACGTCTCCTCAATGAGGGCGGATACGCGCTCGGGAAATGCTTTCGTCGATGTTGCCGTTCTTCCGGCCTTCTCGGAGCTTCCGATGGCGTACCATGATATTCGGTCATCATCGCTCTCACGAAGCGCCACGACACCGCACGATGCAAGGGCAACGTGAGTAATCGTTGGCGCGAAGAACCGAACGGTATGGTACTCTCCCGCCATCATTCCACATCGGATCGTATAGCGATGCTTATCCTCTGCCGTCGGCATACACTCCGAGAACGTATTCCCTGCAGGTACGAATACTATGCTACTCGTAATCTCTCCCTCTTTCGGAAGGATGGCAAGCGTCATGCAGTACGCCTCACGAGCCTTGCAGCATGCGATGTCATACAGCATATCCGCCTCGGCATCGGCACGCGCTTCATCCTTCTTGGCTAGCTTTAGCGCCTTCTTGAACGCCTTCTCATCGGTGTAAGTGGTTCCGTTGACTACGTAATTGACTTCCATTTGCGATTCTCCCTTTGTCAGGTCCTACGTACGGGTAAACATGGCGAGCGGCCTTCCCGGCCGCTCAGTGGGTTATGCGAGTACGTGCGCCACTGCTTCGGCATCCGTAATAGGGTAGAATTCCCCATCTATCCATGCCATCGGCTCGGCTTCTGGGCCCTTGAGGTGCAAGTAGTGGCGAGTGCCTGAGTGCTTGTAGCTTCTCACATCGCCATGCTCGCCCATATACATGAAGTCGCCACAGTCAAGGCGCATGTCATTGGCGAAAGCCTCAAGGCGCGCCCACACGTTCGTAGCAGTCTGCGTTCTCATTGCGATTCTCCTTTGTTAACCTTGGGGCCGTTACTCACGGCCCTCACTATAAGCCCCACGTACAAGGCCTTGAGAGACCATTAATTCTTTTTCTCTCAATCTCTCATTGCCACTACAAGCATCATACGACAGTAGTATCGGTGCGTCAACCCCCATTCTTGATTAATTGTTCGCCATAGCCATTGACTTCTCGCCCCAGTATCTGTAACATTGAATCGGTCTATCACCGTACGGGCTTCTGCCTTAGGCAGAAGCATCGCCCCAAGCTCCTCTCCCCCCCCCCTATTAAGATGCCTACTATGTCCCCATCCCCTATCCAATACCCCATGCCCATTGCCAATACCCATCCCCCCTAGCCAATGCCATGCCCATACCCCTGTGTATCAAGATCATACACTACCCAATCCATACCCCCCAATGCTCACCCTGCTTTCGTACCCCCTGATGCCTAGGTAGCTGGCGTAGGGGGTAGGTGGATGCCCCTTCTGCCCCCCCCCTACGATGATACACGCGTCAATCATCGGTGCGCGTGTGGGCCTGCGCGCATCACGCGCGCGCGCCCTAGAGCGCACCCACCGTCCAGCCCCCCGACGCCCATGCGCCTGCCTCCTCTACCTCCAGATCTCTGGCTTTCCTACCCAACAGGGTGGGGTAGGGGTGCCACCCCACCCTTGGTGGAGGGGAAGGTGGTATGTGGAGGGGGTAGTCCCCCGTAGCGAGGGCTACTGGTGGCGTGAGGAATTAATAGTTAGGAATATAAGGGGTGAGGAGCTTGTATGTGGGGCAGATAGTAGGAGCATGACGGGACGAAATACGCGGCTCCAGCCCATGGAGGATACCAAGCAATGGTTAGCGGTCCCTATGTGTTGCTATACGACGTAGGTCAACGGAGCCATACCAAAAGGCCTACAGTACCACCTAGGACGTGGTCAGCGGGTGTAGGAGCAACGCCTCCATGGGCGGCTAGCTTTGAGGAGAGAGAGAGATGACCACGGAGTGGACGACGGGGCGGCCGAAGGAGCCGGGGATATATTGGGGGCGGAGCAAGAGGTTCAAGTGTCACTGGTTGATAGAGGTAGGGGGAATATCGGCGCATGTGATGAGGGCTGGAGAGAGGATGAGCGAGACTGACTACTACGATATGGAGTTTGGTCCGAAGGTGGAGCTGCCTGATGACGGTGTTTAGCACTCCCTGGGAGGATGAGGAGAAGAGGCTGATTATCCAGGGGATAGCGCCGGTAGAGGAGCTACGTCTTAGGGGTACGCATGGGGAGTTGCTTGGGAGGATAAGGTTTAGGTGGTGGAGGAAGTGGAGTAAGTGGGTAGACGAGGCGAGTAATACGATTAGGTTCCCGGTGGTCAAGGACGGGATGCCACTGCAGGTGGAGCTCTACAAGCACAGGAAGGTATCGTTTATGTTTGAGGCGAAGGAGATTGGGTTGACGGTGGTGGTGAAGGCCTACGACACCGTGCAACTAAATCTCTGGATAGAGGGTCGCAGGCTGGTTGATATTCTGGCGTTGAGGAGGTGAGATGAGGTTATATCTGTTACGTAGAGCAACCGAGCCTGGCTATGACGAGTGGTATGGGTGCATGGTTGTGGCGAAGGATGAGTTCGAGGCGCGGAGGATGCACCCCCAGGGGGCTGGCTATGTTTGGGAGAACGATGGGTGGTGTTCTCGATGGGTTGGGAAGGACGGGGTGGTGCAAACATTTCGTCATTCTTATGACGGATGGGTTAGTCCTGAGGCTGTAGTTGTTTGTGAGGTAGGGGTTCCAAACGAAGAGTACTCAGCACCGCAGGTAGTTATTGCTTCATTCAAGGCTGGGTAGGGAGACTATATGATTCGAGACCCCGAGGACGTAATGAATGACGGGCGAGATGCGATGAAAGAGATCAAGGAACGAATGGACTGGGGAGTGGATGCGTTGCCGAGGCTGATGGAGACGCTTAACGAGCAGCTCTACAGGTTGGAGATGTCGATTGCAGACCATCGGCCAAAGAAGGAGACCTTGGAAGTGCTGCGAGTTATGTCTACGACAATTGGGCTCATGACGGAGGTGTGCGAATGAAAGACCGCCCATGGATCTTCATAAGCGGACCGTATAGCGATGCCAATCCACGGGTGCAGATGGACAACTGCGCCTTCGCCTTGTCCTATGCGGATCTTATCTGGGAGAATGGGGGTGCTGCGCTGTGCCTCAACAGCTACCTACTTGATTACTGCACAGAGCATGCCCAGTTCGTCAAGGCCTATAAGCGGCTCCTGGGGTCCTGTGACGGGGTTCTTATGCTCCCCAAGTGGACTGAGTCAGAGGGCGCACGCCAAGAGCACACAGAGGCTAAGAGGCTGCTTAAGCCGATCATCTATCTTGACGGGGGGAATGTGGATATTGTGGGGTGGATAAAGGAGCTGAAGAGGAATGGGTAAGACGGATAATATTCTCAAGGTGCCGGCCAAGCTTAGGATCCTTTTAAAGGGCGGGGTAACTAGGCGCTCGGCGCTGCCTTTTCTTACCGCTCTGACTCAGGATGTCCAGTTGTCAAAGGGCGATGTTGTCGAACCAGTGACCCCAAGACCTAAGGACAAGAAGAACAGGAGCAAAGAACAATGAGTAGGAAAGAAGTGACTCTTATAGAGTGGGCGAACAAGCATGGATCTCATCACCTAAAGGAGAGAATCCTTGGTTCATACGCTTGGAAGGGCTTGGCCAAGAGCGAATACGCAGAAAAGATTCTTTCTGGTATAGCGCTTGGGTTCCCAATCGCCAACATAAGGGATCCATATGCTGACTTAACCGAAGAGGAAGAAAGAAAAGCTTACCTTGAGCATTCCCCATGTGTTGACCCTTCTTCTCGCCACTTGAAGGCTGTAAAAGCAGTACTGAATAAGTTTACTCCAGGCGACGTTACTGCATCTGCTGTTGTTATTGAGCACATCCCAGAGATGAGCAAGAAAGACTGGGATGCGATTGAGGCCACTAGGGCGAGAAATATTTCGAGGGGCGTTAGCGGCCCTGGTGCTGACGCATGGCGACACTGGGTTGACGAAAACCAAGTGATTACAGAAGGGGTAATGCTTGCCATTGCCATACCTGGAGGCTTTCCGTTTAGGTTATATCTTGATACTGGAGTAAAGAGGGGCTATAGAGAGGCTACATCTCCTATTCGTAAACGTGGCTACGTGCGTTGCGAGGTTAATTCGGAGGCTGGTGATGCTTGAGTATCGGATTATCTACAGAGACAAGAATGGGCTGGTGCTTGTGCGCCAGAACCTGGAGTCGATTGATGCGGCGGTGAGTGCTCTGGACTGGAAGAAGAATGACCAGGAGAAGCGCCTCGCCTCGGGGAAGCTCCACGAGAAGCCCCGGAAGTTCATTATGGAATGCAGGGAAGTCACAGACTGGAAGGAAGTGTAAGCCATGAGTATCGCTGAAGACATGAAGGCCCTTACCGATAGCAGTGTCGATAAGGAGAAGAACAACCCCGAGTTTATCGCTAAGAACATCTTTAAGCAGGTGCTCTCGCAGATAGAGATTGCTGCTACCGCCGGACACTACAGGACACGGTACGAATATACTGGCGCCCACTGGCGCAGTGTAAACGAGGCCCTGGTGCCTTTGCTCGTTGTTGAGGGCTTCTTCGCAGACGCCCGAAACGACGGGGTTACCATCAGGTGGGACGAGCCGAAGAAGCGCATTGAGAGCGAGCTTATCGCCATGGAGGTCTAATGCCGCTGTGCGGCTACTGCGGGTCAAATGATGTTCGAGAGGTTTGGAGAGACGGGCTGGCCTATGTCTACTGCTACTGTCGGCAGTGCCATATGTGCTGGTCGTACCTGAAGCAGTGAGCAATATAGACAATGGAGCCAAGGGCGAGTTCTTGGCTATGAAGGAGTTCGTCAACAGAGACTGGGCTGTGTTCGTGCCTATTTCCGCCCCTACTGCCGTTGATTTCATTGCTTATAACCCAAGGATTCCAAAAACTGTGCGTGTACAGGTAAAGAGCGGGATGCACAGAGGGTGCTCTGATGGGTATAGCAGAAAACCAAGGGTAGTAATCCTTAAGGGCAAGGGGTCTGCTAATGGTGGGCAATCAAACTATAAGGATGATGACTTTGACCTGCTCGCTATAGTTTATAACCATTCGTCTGTGTTTCTAATTGGATGGCCTTTCTATACAAAGACAGAGTCGTGCGTTTGTATTCCAGAGTTAATGGCGTATACGGCAGACAAGTGGAGTGGCTTCATAGAGGATCGTCCCAAGCCAATCGCCATTGACGACAGGAAGTATTTAGTAGAGGATATGTTTTAGCTGAGGTACAATGAAGAAGTCCTTCACCATAGCTCATAACAAAGACGGCACCTGCTCTTCCAAGTGCCACTTCTACGACCTCTGGGCCTGTAGCATTGGCTGTGATCGAGACGGCTCATGCCGTGGCCCAGGCGTCTACCGTATGCGGCTGGATAGGATAGCGAGCAAGAATAAATGAAGTACTACCTTACGTATGAGGAGATGCGAGAACAGTCCCACCCTGCCGATGAGATATGGTTCCATGCTATTACTGGACACTATATGTCTATCGGCAAGAACGAACCTATAGAAGAGGTGCCAGGATTCTGGAGACCTGTTGGCCGTTATCCACTTGAGGTGATAATTGAGTGCACCGAGTCCGGCAGATTGTCAAACAATGCCGAGTATAATGGTAGTGTCAAATTTACAGAGCCGATAAGATATAATTCTACACCTCAACGCAAATATTACTATGATGCGCATGTTGATCGTTTTTATCTTTGGGCTCCCCTGTGTAATAATAAACGGGTTCTTGACATTGGCTGCGGATATGGCTACGGGACAAGGATTCTTAGTAACTCAGCCAAGGAAATTGTTGGTATAGATATTAACGAGGACGAGTTGGACTACGCCATTAAGTACCACTCGGCTGAGAACATAACCTTCCTAAATGGAAAGGTGGAAACGTTAGTCGGGGAACTGTTTGACGTGGCGATTTGTACCGAGGTTGTCGAGCATGTCGAGGTAAAGGACATCCCGTCGTTAATGTGCGGAATCAGGGACAAGATGAAGTTCGGTGGAGTTGTGGTGTTTACCACCCCCTGCCAGTTCTATACGCAGAAGACAGCCAACAAATTCCATGTCCAGGAATACTCCTACGTAGACTTCGTGTCTATTATTGCTAAGTATTTCAAACCCTTCTCTGCGGCATGGTATGACTGGAAGGATGGTTCTGTTAGCAATCGATTTAAATGGGGTGGTGCCCCAGGAAAGCAGAGCGATATAGTGCAGTTTATTTACGCGGAGGTGACTTAGTGCTTGCTGACATCCCCTCTCTCTTCGGCCCTGGCATGGTTATCGAGGAGCCCCTGGCTTGGGTCGCCACCCCTGGCACCAAGTTCTACATGCAGTGGTATGGGCTCCCGGCCATGGTTGTCA
>Ga0315290_10000280_pt1 | contig 31980 bp, 34 predicted proteins | sample YL17G12_0_MG_FD_203627 | JGI IMG/M metagenome (GOLD analysis project Ga0315290, IMG submission 203627) | Sediment microbial communities from Yellowstone Lake, YNP, Wyoming, USA - YL17G12_0 | ecosystem: Environmental > Aquatic > Freshwater > Lake > Sediment | place: USA: Wyoming | collected... | reverse complement strand
ATCAATCCGATGATGATACCCCCCACCGCCAGCAGGCTCGATTCAGCAAAGAACATCGCCATGATGCGGCCGCTCTTCATGCCCATCGCGGAAAGAATGCCGATCTCCCGGGTCCGTTCGAAGACAGCCATGACCAGCGTATTGACAATGACCGTCACTGTGATGGCAAGGACGATGAGGTAGAGCACCACAAGGTAGGAATTTGAATACTCTTCCAACATCACCATTAACTGATTGGCATCTTTCCAGGTGACGATGGTGTAATTATCCGTTTTCAAGGCCTCCGCCACGGCATCTGTCTGATCCCGTTCCTTCAGAAGGACATAGATCGCACTGGCATGGTTCTCAGCCTGCGTAATCGCCTGAGCCTTGGCAAGTGGAAGGAAGACCACTCCATCATCATAGGCGGGAGTTTGAATAGCAAAAACTCCACGGACGATAAACGGCTGTTGTGCCACGTCTCCATTGGATGTGTTGACCATCAGGTTGATCGTGTCGCCAGTATCAACTTTCAACTTGTCTGCCAGCCGTTTGCCAATCACCACACCTTCGCGGTCATCAGCGGCCGAAAAATCTCCGCTGACCAGGCTATCCTTGAATTGACCATAGGACTCAGATGCAGTATCAATACCGATCACCCGGACGCCGGTATACTCATCGCCCGAGGCGACAATGCCGCTGGCAAAAAGCCGGGGGGTTGCATAAACGACTTGCTCCAGAACCGCGATTTTGGCTGCCACCTCACCCGGGTTCTCGATCAAATCCTCCCACTTGAGGCTGGTGCGATCCGCTTCGTATGACTTAGCCCTTACCTGCAAATGCCCGCTTTCCAGTTTGATGGTCAGATCCATCGAATCTCTCATCTCACCCTGCAGGATGGCAGCCATTAAGAGCAAGCATGCCAGGCCCATGCCCAGCGCGAGCGATGAGAACAAGGAACGGCGTTTGTTGCGTCCCACATCGCGAAAGGCCATTTTAAAGAGTTGTATCATCGCTGCCTCCTATACATAATGCAGGGCATCCGCCGGCTCTCGTCGGGACGCTTCAAACGCCGGGTAGAGGGAGGCCAATACTGAGATGATCAAAATTGGCAACGCGCGGCTTAATATCTTTTCCAAACCAAGTGTTGGATAAACTCGCTCATTGATCAAAGCCGCATATTCAGTAATGGTTGAAAACGAAGTGAAATCAAATCCCACGCTTCCCATTAGTCCATTTAGGACTATTCCCGTGGCAATGCCGGCAGCCAAACCCACCAACCCCATCATCGTCCCTTCTAAAATGAATAGCAGGGAAATTTGGCGGGGTTTGAGACCCATCGCTCCCATGAGACCGATTTCACGGGTCCGTTCATAAACAGCCATCATCAGAAGGTTCATAATCCCAATGCCGGCCACGAGAATGATAATGAAGCCAAAAATATCCATCGCCTTGCCTTTCGTGGCAAGCGCCGCTTTCAGCTCGGGGAAATTCGTCTCCCAGGATGCGATCTCATAGCCGGGCAATGTTTTTTCCAGTTTGACAATCACACTCGGTTCCTCACCTAGTTTTTCCAGTGTAACCACAACTTCCGTGGATTGATCGGGCAAACCGTAGAGGTCCTGAGCTTCCTTAAGGGACATGAACACGCTGCGCTTTTCGATCTCGCCCATGCCGAGGTCGTAAATACCGACCACTGTCACGGTGCGTTGTCGCATCTGTTCGTGAGTAGACTGCCCGGCGATGGTGAAGCGTTCTCCCACCTGCACATCCATTGCAGAAGCCAGCCCCTGCCCGATCAGGACGCTGTCCGCATCGTCCGCGGAGAGATAACGCCCGGAGGTGATATTTTGAGCCGGGAGACTGACCGGCTGTTCCGCTTCGGGTTCGATACCAGTGATACTGACGGGGAAAGCTCCTTCACGGGTGGTGGCCAAGCCTCCCGTAATGATCCGGCGTGAAGCAGCCACCACATTGGGTATCGCGAGAGCAGACTTCACCGCAGCTTTATCATCCGACAGCGGCAATAACGGAGTCCTGCTCGAATTATCTTTGTAACCCTCTGCGTGGATCTGGATGTTTCCACCCAGGAATTTAATGGCATTCCCATAAATGGCGTTGTTAAACCCAGCGACAAATCCATCATAGAACATCATCAGCCACAAGGACATGGATATCGCGATAACGACTATGACCGTTCGGCGGCGATGCCGCCAGATGTTGCGCCATGCAAGGCGCAGGTATAACCTCATAGTGACTCCTTTTCTTCTGAAGGTTCGATGATCAAACCCGAAGATCTATCTTTTATTTTAAAGATGGCACAACCAGCCACTCTTTCAACACATCCATGTCTCCCAAAGACAGAGAGCCGACCGGCGCGCCGAGAATTCGTTCAAACGATTCGGAATACGCGCCTAGGATGGCCTCCAGTCGTTGCAATGCATCGGGCGGTGGTTCCTCGGCAAGCAGCAATTCAGCAATCGCATCTTCTATACCCCGAGCTAAACCTAAAATCATGCTCCCAAACTGATCCGGAAACTTCGTGGTAAATGCACCTTCGGAAATTCCCTGCCGGATTATCTCCGCAAGCATCGGCGCAATGCGCTTCATAGCTGCGGTTTCCTGCTTCTGTCTCACAAGGATGTTGGAGTCGGTATGCCAGACGCGCAGCAGGTCAAGCATGAAAGCCTTTTGGGCGACTTTCCAACGTCCTCCCGTGTCAAGGTAGCGTTGCATTTTTTCGAGGGCGGAAAGGTCTTTGGCTTCCACAATGGGACGCAGCACCAGTTCGGCTTCATCCAGCATTCGTTCGATCAATCCGTCCAGCAGGGCTTGTTTCGAGTCAAAATAATGATAGAAGGCGCCTTTGGAAATTTTCAATGCATCCAGAATGTCTTGAATGGACATTTGCTCGTACCCCTTGGTGTAAACAAGAGTGAGCGCAGCATCTAGAATTTCATTGCGTCGCGAGGCGTAATCTTCTTCTTTGACTTTTCTGGCCATAATTCGTCTCTTTTATAAACCGCCGGTCGGTTTATTTTACGAAAATATTATATGGCGAGCGCTAACAAAAGTCAATAGTATAAATCCCTGACATTTGTAACATTACCGGTTGGTGGCTATAATAACTCCCATGACGTTGGAGACCCTGTTTGCACACTGGCGCAGCGATCCCGATACCGCGCCTAATATCCCAACCTGGCGGACGACTCCACCTCGCCTAGCGCAGGTCCAGCCTTTCCCTGCGGACATCCCTGCCGGAATCTCGGGAGCGCTTAACGCACGCGGCATCACCTCTCTATACTGTCACCAAGCGGAAGCATGGACTCACGCACAAGCCGGCGAGAATGTCGTCCTGGCCACCGGCACTGCCAGCGGAAAGACACTAGGCTACAACCTGCCAGTGCTCGCATCGCTGATCGAACATCCAAACGCTACAGCACTTTACCTGTTCCCGACCAAGGCCCTCACTCAGGACCAGCTTGCCGCGCTGGAGAGATTGCTGACTCTTATTAACAAGTCAGACCAAATATTGCCCACCCTCGCTGCTGCCATCTACGACGGGGACACACCCCACGCGCGACGTTCGATCATTCGAAAAAATGCCCGCATCATCTTCACCAACCCGGACATGCTGCATACCGGCATCCTGCCGCACCACACTAATTGGGCGGATTTCCTGCACAATTTGCGCTTCGTGATCATAGACGAGATGCACAGCTACAGGGGTGTATTTGGTTCTCATGTCGCCAATGTCATCCGCAGGCTCAAGCGTGTCGCGGATTTTTACGGGGCGCAGCCTCAGTTCATCCTTACTTCCGCCACCATCGGTAACCCGGCCGAACTGGCGAAACGGCTCATTGAAGCTCCCGTCACCTTGGTGGACGAAGATGGGTCCGGGCGTGGAGAACGCCATTTCCTCATATACAACCCACCTGTGGTGGACGAAGCGCTGGGGTTGCGAAAAAGCTCCGTGCAGGAGAGCGTCCGGCTGGCGCAGGACCTGCTGCGTAATAACCAACAGAGTGTGATTTTTGCGCGGTCCCGCCGCAGCGTGGAAATATTGCTTAAGTACCTGCAAGAATCCGGTTCAGCAAAGCCGGATGGAATCCGCGGCTACCGCTCGGGTTATCTGCCACGCCAGCGGCGTGAGATCGAGAAGGGACTGCGCGACGGAACGGTAAAAATGGTCGTCGCCACCAATGCGCTCGAGCTGGGCATCGACATCGGCGGGCTGGGCGCAGCCATGCTGGTCGGTTACCCGGGCACCATCGCCAGTGTCATCCAGCAGGCAGGGCGTGCGGGTCGGGGCGATGAGCCGGCGCTCGCGATGCTGGTCGCGACAGCCAGTCCCCTTGACCAGTTCCTCGCCCACCATCCTGAATACTTTTTCGCCCGCTCACCCGAACAGGCGTTAATCAACCCGGACCACCTGTTGATCCTGCTCAACCACCTGCGCTGCGCCATGTTCGAATTGCCTTTCCGCAAGGGCGAGGTTTATGGCGGGCAGCCGGTGGACGAGTATCTGGATTTTATAGTATCCAGCCAGGAATCGCATCTGTCGGATGACCAATATTTCTGGATGGCGGACGCCTACCCGGCAGCGAGAGTCTCGCTGAGATCGGCCTCGCCTGCCAACATCATCCTGCACGCCGACCAGGGAGGTGAATCCACAACCATCGGTGAGATCGACCTCGAGTCGGCGCCATGGATGGTGCACCCGCACGCCGTGTATCTGCACGAGGGCCAACAATATTTCGTGCAGGACCTGGACTTCGAACGCCATTCCGCTACACTTATCCCGGTGGCGTTGGATTACTACACAGAACCGCTGCGCGAGACTGACGTCAGTCTGATTAACATGCTGGAGGACTACACCACACCTGTTGCAATGAAAGCCTATGGAGAGTTGCAGGTCACCACGCAGGTGAAGGGATTTCGCAAACGTATGTGGCTCTCCGGGGACAACATCGGCGAGGAGCCGCTCGATTTACCGCCCACGGAACTGCAGACCACCGGATACTGGATTGCCATCTCCGAGGAAACCGTACTGAAACTGGCCAAAGAAGGCTTGTGGACAAACGCACCCAACGACTATGGGCCGGAGTGGTCCAAAATCCGAGAACGGGTCCGCACCCGCGATGACTATCATTGCCAGGTATGCGGGCTGGTTGAAAGCGGTGGACGCCAGCACGATGTTCATCACAAAATCCCTTTCCGCCAATTCCGCGATGAAACCGGGCGCATCCATCGCGAGCGCGCTAACCGCCTGGACAACCTCGTCACGTTGTGCCACGAATGTCATCGAAAAGCCGAGCAGAACGTCCGTATGCGCAGCGGGCTGGCAGGCCTGGCAACTGTGCTGGAGCAATTGGCTCCGCTCTATTTAATGTGTGACGCTGGAGATCTGGGCACCCATTACGACCCACAGGCTGCATTCGCGGATGGGCTGCCCGCTGTGGTGTTGTTTGACCAGGTGCCAGCCGGCATCGGCTTCAGCCAGAAGCTGTTTGAAATACACGCGGAATTGCTCAAACGTGCGCTGGAGTTGGTTACCGAATGCCCGTGCGAGGATGGATGTCCCTCATGCGTTGGCCCTGCCGGGGAAAACGGTGTGGGCGGCAAGCTGGAGACGCTTGCAATTTTGAAGAAACTCATCCAATAAAAAAGGTAGGGATGAGATCTCTCATTGATCCTTGCCTGATTGAGCGAGAGTCAGCTTGCGTCTTGCCAACAGCTCCAATATCTTGGCATGCCGTTCACGGGTTAACGGGTATAACCAGGCCATAATTACCGCTCCAAATAAAAGCAGCGCACCGAGCGGCGCGATCAGCAGGCGGATAACCATCAACACCGGCTCAGGCTGCATGAACGAAGTCGCGCCTTCCGGGGGAGCCTGGTAGCCCGCCCATCCCAGAAACTGAAGTGCCAGGAAGATGGTCAGCGCCCCGGTCAGCTTGCGGATCAACGCCCGTGCCCCATAATACACCCCCTCCTGGCGGCGGCGTGTGCGCAGTTCATCCCACTCAATCACATCCGCAAAAATAGAATCAGGCAGAACATAGGCGGACGAGACTCCGATTCCAGCCAATACCCCAAGAAACAATGCTAAGTAGACCTGACCTGGCTGGACGGCAAACAGAAGCAGTTCCACGATGATCCAAAAGAGCAGACCGGTAATATAAGCCGCGCGCTTATTCAGGCAGTGCGCCAGCCATGACCAAACCGGGATGAAAACAATGCTGGTCGCCATGAGTAGCCCCAGGAAGGCGGATTCGAGCGAGAGCTGCAGACCGAGCACATTCACCGTCATCAGCATGTCGCCCTGTGCCACCCAGTAAAGTAGAAAAAAGGGTAATAACAATCCGACCATGTCCACGGCGGACCAGTTGAACAGCTGCATGCCGGTTGCAAATCGGAACGGTTTGTTCTGCCAGGCGGTACGCAGGGTCTGCCCGATAGGCAGTGTCTGGGTCTCTTCCGTGTCCGCTGTCTCGCGAATGACAAAAAAAATGACCAGAAATGGCAAACACCCTATTAGGCCGAACAATGCAGATGTGATGATGTACCCTTGCTGCTGGGTGAGGCCGCTGGCCAGCGCGGCGGTCACGATTGCGGGGGCGACAATTACCGTCACCAGTGCCGCGCCAAGCTGGACAAAGGAACGAATACCCATCAGCGACGTGCGCTCGTCATAACCGGGGATTATTTCCGGCATAAGCGCATTGAACGGCATGCTGATCAGGGTGGAGATCGTGTCCGCCAACATGAAAGCCAGCATGACATACACCAACAACGCGACCTGGCTGTTCCACGGCGGCGCATACCACAGCAAAACGAAGCTCAATCCAAAGGGCATGGCAAAGATCAAAAGGAACGGGCGTCGCCTGCCCCAGCGAGTATGGACGTGGTCGCTGAATATCCCAGCCAGCGGGTCGTTGATCGCGTCCCAGGCCACCCCCAGCAGCGCAGCAAAAGACGCCAGTCGCGGGTCAAGACCAACCACGTCCGTCAGGTAGATGGCGTAGAAGATCTGGCGCAAGATGCCGGAACTTGAGAGACCAAAATCGCCAGATGCGTAAACCAGTTTTTTCCAGAGAGGCAACCGGGGCTGGATAGGAATCATGAATTAAACTTTAGCACGAACCCAAAGAAGATGAAAGAAGCGAAATAGGGCAGGGCAGGAATGAGATAAAATATCTATATGCCAAAACCCACCCTGGCCGAAAAACTCAAATCACTGGGGGTCAAAGTCGGGACGTCGGAGATCATGCCTCCGCCGGCCAAACCTGCTTCGATGGATTCGGTCGAAGCCGCGTTGGACGGGCATTGGGTGGACACGCCTCTCGGCCGGACACTGATTCACGAGGCGCATTACCCGCTCGAGTACCGGCATGGAATCGCGCCGCTCTTCTCATCTGCTCCGCTTCACAACCTCGCCAACTGGGCTGGCGATGCGCGCCTGCGCGACATGCCATTGGGGCAGCTCGCCTTCCTTGATACAGAGACCAGCGGTCTGGCAGGCGGCACGGGAACGTACGCCTTCCTTGTCGGGGTCGGGCGCTTCGAGAAGACAGAATCCGGCGATGATTTCCACCTGATGCAGTTCTTTATGCGCGACCCGGCGGAGGAACCGGCGCTGCTTTCTGCCATAGAACAGTTCCTCGCTCCATGCGCCGCGCTTGTCACCTTTAATGGTAAGGCCTTCGACGCGCCTCTGCTCGCCACCCGCTACCGGTTGAACCAGATGCCCGTCCCCTTTGCAGACTTCGCCCATGTGGATCTGCTGCCGCTCGCCCGCCGGCTATGGCGCGACCGCCTCCCCTCCCGCGCATTGAAATACCTCGAGGAGAACGTGCTCTCCGCCCCGCGCACCGTCGAAGAAGTGCCCGGCTACGAGATTCCCTACTTATACTTCGACTTCCTGCACACCGGCGATCCACTCCCGCTCAAGGGAGTCTTCTACCACAACGACATGGACGTGGTCGCTATGACCGCCCTGTTCAGCCACTTGGCGGGGCTGCTGGCGGACCCGCATGCCCCCGACCACGAGTTCGGTTTGGACGTAGTTGCATTGGCCAAGCTTTTCGAGGACATGGGCATGTGGGACGACGCCGCGCGCCTTTATGAGCGTGGGTTGGAGATCGGCCTACCCGAAAATGGCTTCTGGGAAGCTGTGCGTCGACTTGCACTGCTCCAGCGCCGGCGCGGAGACCTGGACTCTGCATTGAAACTATGGGAGAAGGCTGCCGCCGAGGGACACATCTACGCCCATGTGGAATTGAGCAAGCACTACGAGCACCGGGTTAAAGACCCGGAGCTGGCATTGCGCTGGGCTAAGTCTGCCCACAAACTGGCGCAGGCACCGAGTTTACCACCTTACGAGCGAAAGCATTGGCAGGCGGAACTCGTCAAAAGGATTGAGCGGTTGGAGGGCAAGGTGCGCGCTAAAAAAGGAAAGCCCGCCAAGAAGAACAGCGCCTGATGGGAACGCTTGTGTTTTGTTGATAATTCCAGTTTAGATGACCATTCAATTCTATATTCCAAAACGATCGTCCTTAATTTACAGGAGAAACCTTATGAATTCCATGAAAGGCAAGCGTATCCTAATCACCGGTCCGACCTCCGGTGTTGGAAAAGAGATAGCCAACCAACTCGCGTCTCTGGGCGCTGAGCTCGTCCTCGCCTGCCGCGACATCAAAAAGTGGAAAGCCACTGCCGCAGATATCGCTCGAAGCACAGGCTCAACCAAATTGGTCGTAATGAAGGTGGACACCTCCAGCCAGAAATCCATCCGTGAGTTCGCGGGCGAATTCCGCCGACAGTATCGACGCCTTGACGTTCTGATCAACAACGCAGCTGGCAACCGCGGCACGCTCCCAAAGGTCAACAGCGTGGACGACATCGAACTGACCTTCGCCACCAACGTGCTCGGTTACTTCTTGCTTACGCAGGAACTTCTGGATGTGCTGAAGCGCAGCTCGCCGTCGCGTATCATCAATGTGGCCTCGACCTTTGCCAGCGACCTCGACTTAGACGACCTGCAGTTCGAGCGCCGCCCCTTCGAGAGTTTTAAAGCCTACGCTCAGTCGAAAGCCTGCGACCGCCTGCTGACCTGGGCCCTGGCGCGGCGGCTCGCTGGAAGCGGCGTTACCGCCAACGCCATGACGCCGGGACTGATCACCGAGACGGGACTCTACCGCAATGCAGCGCCTGAACTGGTCGGGCGCCTGGACCAGTATTCCGGGGGGCGGACCAGCGTGCAGGGCGCGGATACTGCCGTATGGCTGGCGAGCGACCCAAAAATGGAAAAAGTGAGCAGCAAATTCTACGAGAACCGCGAAGAGCGCGCCTGCGAGTTCAGAGATAAAAAGACGGAGGAAAAACTCTGGCGCATCTGCGAAGAGAAGGTGAATAAATCCTAAAGAATTAGGAGCGCAGCTTATTGGCTCCGCTTGTGCATGGATGGAAATTCTTGTTTAGTGAATATATCGAAAGGGAGCACACGATGTCACAGTGGATGGATGGGTACGTAACTACAAACGGAATCAAGCTCCATTACTACCGCACTGGCGGGGACAAACCGCAGGTGGTCATCAACCACGGCGCTGGCGACGACGGTCTGTGCTGGACGCATGTCGTCCGCGAACTCGAAAAAGACTATGACGTGATCATGACGGACGCACGCGGGCACGGGAAATCCTACTCTGGTAAAGGGGATTACTCCACCCAGGCGCGTGTCGCGGACCTGGCAGGGCTGATCGATGCTCTGAAGCTGGACCGTCCCGTGGTGGGAGGTCATTCCATGGGCGCCGACACGACCATGCACCTGGCTGCCAACCATCCACAATTGGCAAGGGCTATTTTCCTTGAGGATCCGCCGATCATCCAGCCTGGAGAAACCTTCGGCAGCGGAGAACAGGCAATAAAAATGGATGATGTCGGTAAAATGATGGCGCGCTTTATGAGGCTATTCAAGCTCCTGCCGAAGTTCTTCGGTGTGCGTATGGCGAAGAAAGCCAACCCTGCCTATCCGGATGATGAAATCCTGCCCTGGGTGGACTCGAAGAAGCGGTTGAGCTTTAATTTTCTGGGATCCCTTCCAACCATGCAGATGGAACTGTCTGAGCCTTTCGAGCTGATCCAAAAAATTCCCGTCCCCATCCTGCTGTTCATCGGCGATAAGGAAAAGATGTCCATTGTCTCGAAGGAAACGGCGCAACAGGCCGTGAGTGTGAATGGTAAATTGCAGGTCGTGCATTTGGAGGGCGCCAGCCACGACATCCGCCGCACCCGCTTCGACGGCTTTATGCCCGCTCTGGCCAAGTTCCTAAAAGTGGTGTATGCCTAATTTCCACTCCCAGTGCTCATGGGCGAAACGGTCCAGAAGAAGAACAAGACATAACATATTAAGAACGCCCTCGGCATCGGATACAACATCCTCAATAGCAATCTCTGGCTTACCTGTGAGTGCCTGTTTCACCAGGAATTCCCACCTGGGCAGTTTACCACTTATCCGCTAAGGCAGACCGCATCTGCCTGACTAAGCGCATCGAGCGCTTGGAGGGTATAGTCCGCGCGGTGGGATGATATGAGAAGTCAAGATTCGGAGCCTGACGGCTCCACTTGTAATTGGCCATAAATTTCATTATAGTGAAATTGCTAACAGCTATCATTTAAGTTAACTTGCGCCAATCGCTTGAGAAGGTTCAAATGAAAACACTATCGAGAGTTAATAAGATTCAGGGGTTTTTGGATCGCCTCACCCGAAAATGGTGGTTATACATCCTATTTCTGCTGTTGTTCTTTCTACCCAGCTATGCCGAGAGAAGTTACGACCTCCGCCAGTCGTCAGACCTGGTCGGGGAAGTACTTTCGAACCCGATCATCAATACACATCAGATTTTGGGTCCGATAGCAAAGCTTATCCCGGTATTTTTGATCCCGGCGGTTTTTATAACGGGTAATAAAGCGAGACGTCTCTTCAATATTTACGTTGCGATTTTGTACCTCGTCATAGCCTTGTTCCAGAACTCAGCCATTACAGAGAGCCACGGACTTGTCGTCCTTACAGGGAACCTGATCCTCATCCTGGTCGTATCACTCGTGTGGATGTGGGAGGTCGCTGCTGAAAGGAATGATTTTTCACCTCGCAAGCTCCCTTTATGGAAATGGTGGGTAGCGCCCGTGGTTTTATTGCCCTTCCTGGCTCCTGTCAACTCGACCTCCTTATCCCCTGATTTTAACCTGGTAAGGATGTTGTCCAATTCATCTGGATTGACCTTTTGCTTTATGACTCCAGTTATTTTGGCCGTGCTTTCTTTGTTCCACCCAACAGTTAACCTGCCCGTACTCAGGGTATCGAGTTTCGTTGGGATAATGTTCGGTGCGATCAACATGCTCATGTGGTTTGTAATGAAACCCTGGGGATGGTGGATGGGTGTCCTGCACATCCCTTTAGTCGTGGTATTACTATATACTTTTGTGCTCTCGCATCGCATGAACAAGAGAGGGTCATCTCTTGCAATAGACGGCTCGACCTAACATATATCTATGGTTATTTTTTTACTGCACTTATCGGCTTGCCTTAGGGCAAGAAACTCTGTATATTTTGTGATATGAAGACCGTCCTGAGGGGCGTTTTTTATATTTTTCCGGTAAAGTACATTAATAAAAAGGAGGCACCATGCAAAATAAATTCTCAGTGATGTTTGGAGGAGCGATCGCGGGTACACTTCTCATCCTATATGCATTCTCGCTGATCTACATGAGCGTGCTTGTATTCCAGGCAGGGTATGTCAAGCCAGATCGGGCAATCGAGTTCTCAAGCGGTCTCGTCTATGTCGCAACTACCATCGGCGGCCTGGTCTCAGCCCTGGTCATCGCGAAATTGGCCATTACCAAACCTGGGAAAAATCCCGGTATCATGCGTATGGCTGTAAATGCTGATGGAGAACCCAATTTATGGGTGACCCGGCTTTCCATCGCGTATCTCATCATCTGGCTGGTGGTCGGCCTTTTGGCGTTGGTGGTAGGCGCGATGCTCTACCCCAACGTGAACCAGACCCTGAACGACCTGGGCACCACCTGGCTTGGCCTCGCAGTTGCTTCCGGCTATGCCTACTTCGGGATAAAACCAGAAGCCTGATCGGCACGCCCGATAGGGATCTTGCCCCTCTCTTGAATAAACAAACTTAACGGTACTTCTGGCACCTGCTGTGATCACCTCAGCGGGTGCTTATATTTAATGGAAACTTGAGTATTTAAAGGAATAAACTGGTCATATTCTATATTGGCATTTTATAAAATTGGATGTATACTATCTCTATTATCTACAAACCTTACTTTAAAAGGCCTACACAATGAAATCTATCATTTTATTATGCTTCGGTGCGCTAATACTCGCCGCCTGCGGGACCTCCGCTCAAGCCGGGGAGGCAGCTACAGCGAATACACAAACTGCAACTGCAGCTTCCATTGAGTTGCCCACCCAAACCCCAACGGCCACTGACTCTCCCAGGATACCTTCAACTGCATCACCTTCGCCCACACCGGTTGACGTGGTTGTTCTCCCATCTCCGACCGTTGCACCAACACAGGGTTGCATTGACAAAGCAGCATTCTCCGAAGATGTTAGCATTCCCGACGGCACACTTGTTCATATGGGAGACTCTTTCACCAAAACCTGGCGCATCCAAAATGCCGGCACTTGTACCTGGACCGGATACCAGTTGGTCTATGCCGGAGGCGAAGCCATGAATGGTCCCATGTCGACTCCGATGCCAGAGATCAAACCGGACGCATACGGCAATGTTTCAGTCGATTTGCAGGCTCCCCAGCGCGGAGGCGGTGCTACCGGCTATTGGCATTTCACTAACGCCGCCGGTCAAACCTTTGGTGTAGGCGCGGAAGCCGATGGTCTGCTGTGGGTGCAGGTTAATGTGGATTACCCTCCGCCTGCCGGAGGAACACCCGTGGCATCCAACACTTTGACGTCCGTGGCGTCCAACACTTCAACGTCCGCGGTATCCAATACTTCAACATCCGCTGTTCCTACAGCACAGACAAGCCAGAGCGGTTGCGTCTATTCCTTGAATAGTGATTATGAAGCACAGATTCTGGCTCTGATTAATAATGTCCGGGCACAAAATGGACTAGGCGCCTTGGCTCTGGACAGCCAGCTGAACGCTGCAGCACTTGAGCACAGCCTCGACATGGCTTGCAACGCCACCATTTCCCACACCGGGACGGATGGCTCGACCTGGTACGACCGGGTGAAAAAACAGGGATTTGCCAATTACAACTCCGACCGCGAGAACATCTATGTCGGTAGCCCGGCTTTTGGCGGGGACGCCCAAGGCGCTTTCACCTGGTGGATGAACAGCGCGATCCATCGCAAGACTCTGATGAACCCGGACCAAAAACTGATTGGCATCTCCTACGTGTACTCGGATGCCAGCGCCTATGGAGGCAATTACACGACTGAATTTGCGCGGCATTGACCGTTCAAAGTCAATCAGACTTAATTTGGAATTATAAGTAAATAGTCACAAGTGGAGCTTTTAGCTCCACTTGTTTTAAATTGGAAAAGCCTCCTTAAATTGCATGGATTATGAAAATATTATCCTTCACTATCTACCTGCCTCTTGTATTTCATCACCAATTACAATAGAATCACCGCAAATTTAAAACACAATGGAAGGAGGTATCCTCGAAGATATACAACCCGCTATCCTGAACTGCACCCCAAGAAATAGACACAAAAAAGAAAGCCCTCACCGTCTAGGAAAACTGGCACCTTATTTCAAAAGGTGTCAGTTTTGTTTTTAGTTGTATCCGTTCGAAATTGTAGAAGTGGATGTAATCAGCAATCACCTCCTTGGCCTGAACAATCGTATGTAAACGGGTGTGGCGAATGACTTCTTCCTTCAAATGCCCGAAGAAATTTTCCATAGGAGCATTGTCCCAGCAGTTTCCCCGGCGTGACATCGAAGGAGTAATGTTGGCTTGCTGTGCGGCTACAAAATAGTCGTGGGAACAGTAAGAGCCTCCCTGGTCGCTATGCAGGGAGAGACCGTCATGCAGGGGGTTTTCCTGGAGAGCAAGCCGGAGGGTCGTAGTCACCAGCGCCACGGAATTCTGGGAGCTGGTATGGTAAGCAACAATGAACCCATCGAAGAGGTCCTTGATCACCGAGAGATAGAGAACACCCTGGTCAGTGTGGATATAGGTCACATCGGTGAGCCATTTTTGGTTCGGACGGGTGGCATTGAAATTGCGGTTGAGCTGGTTAGGATAATAGTGCAACCGCGCAATGGCTTCTGCCCGGGTTTGGAACTTGCGCTTACGTGCCACAGAGCGTATTCCCAGCTTCCGCATCAAGCGGAGCACCGTTTTATGGTTCATGTAGGTCTCTGGTCTGCGCTGCAACCAGTCGGTCACCCGCCGATAGCCATAGGTCTGACGTGAATGCTGATAAGCGGCTTCCACCGCTGCCATGCCCGCGGAGTCACGATCGACCTGCTCCAGGCGACCTACCCAGGCATAATACCCGGAACGCGATATCCCTAAAAACTCACACATCGCTGTCACAGGATATTTCCTGCCCATGTGATAGATCACTCGGTAGATTATTTTTCGATCCCGGCTTTCCGTAACTCCGCGTGGAGTTTTTTTAGCAGGTCATTCTCCATCCGCAACCGCGCCAGCTCCGCTTCCACTCCCTCCGTTCGTTTGCGAGGGCGCCCCTTGGGCTTGCGTAATCCTAAGACCCCCTCCTGCCTATAATCATGCACCCATTTCTTGATCGTGTCGGCATCTCGGATCCCCAACTGTTCTGCGATGGCTTTCTGGCTCAACTGCCCTTCAAGAAACAGCTTAACGGCCTGTTCCTTGATCTCGATCGTATAGTGTGTACTCCCTATCTTTCCAGTCATAACAAAAACACCTCCTGAGTGATTATCTCATGAGGTGCTTTCTTTTTGTGTCCGATTTTAGGGGTTCAATTCATCCAACCGTAATCAAACTTAATGATTCGCCAAGGAGGAGTTATGTTTCGCAAAGGTTGGAGGGCTTTTGCCCTGTTATTGATTGTCTTCACATCGGCTTGCGGGAGTGCCGCGACCGACGGCGGAAAGGGGTCCCAGCAAAGCATCGGACCAGGCGAGGGGAAGGTTTCAATTGTCGCCTGGTCGGGTTACGTCGAACGTGGTGAAACCGATCCCAATTATGACTGGGTAACGCAATTCGAAAAGGATACCGGCTGCAAAGTTGAAGTGAAGGTAGCCGCCACATCCGATGAAATGGTCGCCTTAATGAACGAGGGCGGGTTTGACCTGGTCACTGCATCTGGGGATGCAAGCCTGCGACTTGTCTCGGGCGGCACCGTCCAGGAAATCAACACTGCGCTCATCCCATCCTGGAACACCGTTGATCCACGCTTGCAGAATGCCCCCTGGCACACCGTCAACGGCAAGCATTACGGCGCGCCCTACCAGTGGGGACCCAATGTATTGATGTACAACACGAAGGTCTTCGGAGACAAACCGCCCACAAGCTGGGATGTGGTCTTCAATGAAATGACCCTGCCGGACGGACAATCCAACAAGGGGCGTGTGCAAGCTTATGATGGTCCAATTTATATCGCCGACGCGGCGGTTTACCTCAAAGCCCACAATCCCGAACTCGGAATCACTGACCCCTATGAATTAAAGCAGAACCAGTTCGACGCCGCGGTCGCGCTCCTTCAGCAGCAGCGGGCTCTTATCGGGCGCTACTGGCATGATTCCTATGTCCAGATGGACGATTTTAAGAACGAAGGCGTGGTCGCCTCCAGTTCCTGGCCGTTCCAGGTTAACGTGCTGGCCAGCGAGGGACAACCGGTGGCCAGCATCATCCCGTCGGAAAGTGTGACCGGCTGGGCCGATACGACCATGATGCATATGAACGCACCGCACCCGAACTGCGCCTACAAATGGATGGAATGGTCGCTCAACCCCAAGTTGCAAGGCGACCTGGCAGCCTGGTTCGGTTCCCTGCCGGCTGTTCCGGCGGCTTGTCAAGGGAATGATTTGCTTGGCCCTGAAGGCTGCAAGACCAACGGCTTCGATTCCTTCGACCAGATTTCCTTCTGGAAGACCCCCGTTGCTGACTGCGGTGATGGCAGCAAGGATTGCGTCCCTTACGACAAGTGGACAAATGCCTATATCGCCGTCATGGGCGGCAAGTAACATCCAACACAGCATAAAAGGCGGACCGGGAGAGCATCCGCCTTTTATGCATTTTTTGAAAATCGTTTGACGAGAGGCAGAGTCTGTGGACGAGAGAATAATTGCTGTTCGCTTCGTGGATGTTAAACGATATTTTGGGGATGTGGCCGCGGTGAACGGCGTGAACCTTGATATTTATGATGGGGAATTTTTCACAATGCTTGGGCCGTCCGGTTCGGGCAAGACTACCTGTCTGAGAATGATCGCCGGCTTCGACCACCCCAACTCGGGTCGTATTGAATTATTCGGCAGGGATGTCACCGGGCTGCCTCCCTATGACCGGGATGTTCACACAGTCTTTCAGGATTACGCCCTGTTCCCTCACATGACCGTGGGAGAAAATGTTGCATACCGCTTAACTATCCTGCACAGACCGAAAGCAGAAATTCAAAAGCGAGTTGAAGAGATACTTGAATTGGTACGCCTGCCGGGGCTGGCAATGCGGAAGCCATCTCAATTATCGGGCGGACAGCGTCAGCGCGTCGCCCTGGCCCGCGCGTTGATCGACCACCCCAAGGTCCTGCTGCTCGACGAACCGCTCGGCGCGCTCGATCTCAAACTCCGTCAGCAGATGCAGATCGAATTGAAGAATATCCAGCAAAGGGTCGGCATCACTTTCATCTATGTGACTCATGACCAGGAGGAAGCGCTGACCATGAGTGATCGACTGGCTGTATTCAACCTTGGGCGCGTCGAACAATATGGTGCGCCGGAAGATATCTACGAAAATCCGTCCACGGTTTTTACAGCTGGGTTTGTCGGCACCTCCAATGTATTTAAAGGACCCGCAGCGGAAAAAATAACCGGCTCTTCACAGACCTTCACCATCCGCCCTGAGAAGATTGCGTTGCACGACCCGGAGGCAGACATCAGCGATGCCGAAGTATTTGCCGATGGGGTCGTTCGTGAAGGCGTCTATCTCGGAATGTACACGCGTTTTATCATCGCGCTGGACCTGGGCGGTGAACTCACCGTTGTGGAACAGAACGTGGGGGCTTCGCACAAGCTGGACGCAGCCCGCGGAAAACGCGTACGGGCGGTATGGCACCGTGATTTCATTCGTCCAATAGCAGAAGGCGGATAGGAAATGGCCGTGACGCCTGCCGCTCGCGGCACCCTGCCAGATTCAATCGGGAAGAAATTCTCCCGATTCTTTCATGCCCATCCCGGGTTATCGATCTTCCTGCTGCTTTTGCTGCCTTTCCTATGGCTGGGGGTTGTTTACTTCGGGTCACTCGGCGCGCTGATCCTGCAAAGTGTTTTTCAATACGACAGCTACAGCGGCCGCGTGATCCACATCATCACCGGCGAGAATTACATCGAGCTGCTCTCTCCGAGCAACCTGGACATCATCTTAAGAACCGCCTCCATGGCGGCGGCTGTCACATTAGCGGACGCCATCGTCGCCTTTCCTCTTGCTTATTATGTCGTCCGCTATGCCAAAGGTCGGGTGAAAGCCCTGTTGTATCTGGCGGTCCTCCTGCCGTTATGGTCAAGCTACATTGTGCGGGTTTATGCCTGGAAATTAATCCTCGCTAAGGAAGGCATCCTTTCCTGGTTCATGGCTCAATTGGGGATGACAAGCCTGCTCGATAAAGTTCTCTCCTTTCCCGGAATTGGCGGACCTTCGCTTTCAACATCCATGATTGGGATGTGGATCGTTTTTGTTTATATCTGGCTGCCGTATATGTACCTGCCCATCCATGCCTCACTGGAGCGTCTTTCAACATCAATGCTGGAAGCCTCCGCTGATCTTGGCGCGCGTCCCGCTAGTACGTTCTGGCGGGTGACTCTGCCGTTGGTGATGCCGGGGGTAGTGGCCGGGTCGATCTTCACTTTTTCACTGACCATGGGCGATTTCATCATTCCAGGCACGATTGGCAATTCCAGCTTATTCATAGGGCAGGCGGTCCTGCGGTATCAAGGCACAGCAGGGAACATTCCCCTAGCCGCAGCAATGACCGTTGTCCCCATGGTTGTCATGGCGCTCTATCTAGTATTGGCACGCAGCCGGGGAGCATTCGATGCGCTCTAACGCCCGCTCCCCCTTTGGCCTGACTCTCGCCGCCGTGGCCGTGGTTCTTTTCTTGCACATTCCTTTGCTGTTGATCGGCCTTTACGCGTTCACCATCGAGGAATCGGCGTTCACCTTTCCCCCACCGGGTCTGACCGTCAAATGGTTTGCGGAGGCCATGCACCGTGCTGATCTTTGGAGCGCGTTGCTGCTCTCCTTCAAAGTTGCAACGGTGACAACACTTATCGCCCTATTAATGGGCTTATTGGCAGCTTTCGCGGTTCATCACGGAAAATTCCTCGGCAAGGAAGCCATCACTTTCCTTGTGCTTCTGCCGATTGCGCTTCCAGGCATCGTGACCGGTATTGCCATGCGTTCGTCATTCAAGATGTTGAATGTGGATTTCAATTTCTGGACAATCGTCATCGGCCATGTGACCTTTTGCATTGTCGTGGTGTATAACAATGTCATCGCCCGTTTGCGTCGCACAGGTTTCTCAATTATCGAAGCGTCGATGGATCTGGGCGCCGATACCTTCCAGACTTTCCGCTACGTTATCCTGCCGACCATCAGCAGCGCCTTGCTCGCCGGTGGTATGCTGGCTTTTTCGCTTTCCTTCGACGAGGTCATTGTGACCACCTTCACCGCCGGCCAGCAAGCCACCCTCCCGATCTGGATCCTGGCCCAGCTCAGCCGTCCCCGCGACCGGCCGGTGACAAACGTCGTTGCGCTCTTTGTCATCCTGATTACCACCATCCCCATCCTGCTCGCCTACCGATTGACTCGTCAGGATGAGGAATAGACTCCTTTTACCGTTTTTCCTTTATCATTAACCGGTGCTAACAAGTCATGCGGCTGGAGGGACCAGCCACGATAGCCACCACGCCTGATAAGGAGGAAAAGATGACACAGGATGTGTACGCACGACTGGCAGACGCGTTGAACCGCCTTCCCAACGGTTTCCCACGCACCGCTTCAGGGGTCGAGTTGAAAATCCTAAAAAAGATCTTCTCTCCGGAGGAGGCCGAACTGGCGGGTCAGCTGACTGGCAGCCTGGAATCCCTGGATGAGATCGCTGCACGAGCCGAATTGTCCGTAGAAGAAACACGTGATCGTTTATTCAAAATGGTTCGGCGCGGGATGGTTTGGCTGGACAAAGTGGACGGTCGCACACTTTTCCGTCTGGCACCTTTCGTGGTCGGTGTTTACGAGGCCAGCCTGGAATTGATGGACCACGAACTGGCCCACCTCATCGAGGACTATTTTGCAAGTGATGGCGCCAGCATCATCATGGGGGCGCAGCCGGCTCTGCATCGCGTCATCCCCGCCCAAAACACGGTCAAATCAGAGCAAATCCTGCCCTACGAGGACGTGCGTGCCATATTGCTTGAAGCGAAGACCTATAACGTCCGCGCTTGCATCTGCCGGGAACAACAGGATCAGTTGGGCAGCCGCCGCTGCGAATTTCCCCTGGAAATGTGCATTAACTTTTCCAGCCAGGAGCGCCCTCCCCGCCCCGGTGACCTCACTCAGGTCGACGCGTTGGCACTGCTCGACCGCAGTGAAGAGGTTGGACTGGTGCATACTGTCAACAACGTGATCGAGGGTGTGGGCTATATCTGCAATTGTTGCGGCTGTTGCTGCGGCATCATGCGGGGTATCACCGAATGGGGCATCGAAAACTCGGTCGCCTTTTCCAATTACTATGCCGTCATCGACTCCGTCCTCTGCAATAATTGCGGCACCTGCCTTGATCGTTGCCAGGTCCACGCCATCTCCAAAGGGGATGGCTTCTCTGCAGTTGATAAAGCGCGTTGTATTGGTTGTGGGTTATGTGTAACGGGTTGCCCTAATGATGTGGCCCGTCTAGAGCGCAAGACGGAGGCAGAGATCATCCATCCCCCAATTAATTTCGCAGCCTGGGAACACGAACGATTGCACTATCGAGGGCTGATCTCCTGACAAAATAAAATCTGTAAGGAATCCAATTATGCACATCGCGTTGTGGGTCATTCAAGCCATCCTCGCCATCAAGTTGATTTCCGTTTCCTTTTCTCACGGATTGCAGCAGGACAAGGATACAATGCATCTGGCTATCCAAAAGATGGGAAACCGCGCCCGCCTCACCCATGCACTGGTTGCCATCTTCGCTTTTATCGTGGCTGCAGGATTGATCCTGCCAGGTTTGCTGAATTTTTTACCCCAGTTGACGGTCTGGGCGGCAGGGTTGGCTGCTATCCTGATGATTGGCTCCATTTTCTTCCATGTGAAATTCAGGGATAAGCCAAACATCTTCGTGAGTGTCATTTTACTGGCTCTGGCTTTATTCGTCGCGGATGGTCGCTCGATTCTCTCTCCCTTTTAGAAAAATCAGAGGGAGGTGAGTCTTTCTTATGAATAAATATTTCGCTTTCCTGCGCGCCGTCAACGTGGGCGGCCATATCGTCAAAATGGAACACCTTCGCCAGCTTTTCGAATCCTTGGGCTTTACGAAAGTTGAAACCTTTATCGCGAGCGGCAATGTTATCTTTGAGTCGCCTTCACAAAACATCGATTCTCTTGAAAAGAAGATGGAAGTTGAACTAAATAGAGCACTTGGTTACGAAGTCGTCCCCTTTATCAGGTCTGAGAAGGAATTGGAGATTATTGCAACATATCAAGCGTTTTCTCAAAGTAAACTGAATTCCGCGACGGCATTCAATATAGCATTTTTAAAAGAGCCTTTGGACAAGATCCAATTATCACGCTTGATGGAATTAAAGACGGACATCGACGAATTCTCTGTGAAAGACCGTGAAATCTACTGGCTTTGCCAGAAGAAACAAAGTGAATCGACTTTTTCAAATGCTGTGCTTGAAAAAAAGCTTCAGGTGAAATCCACTCTGCGCGGTGCAAACACCATTAATAAGATGGTCGTTAAATATATTCGCAACTTGGAATAAAAATAAGGTAGACATCTGGCTAATAAATGGTATCCCCGGCGCAGGCAAGACGACCACTGCCATCTCGCTGGCATCTCGTTTTTCGCGCGGTATCCACATTGAAGGCGATCGGTTGCAAGAATTAATCGGATCGGGCTCCATCCCTCTGGGTAGCCAGCCTCAGATGGAGGAGGAACACCAGATCCACCTCAACGTGCGAAATCAGGTCTTGCTGGCTTGTTCCTTTGCGAAGGAAATTTTACACCAGTGATCGATTATGCCGTCGTGAATCTAGATCGAGTGGAAGAATACCGCCGCCAGCTTCCGGACATTCATCTGCATCTCGTCACGCTTGCACCCGGTGTCCCCGTCGCACTAGACCGTGATCGACAGCGTCCAGAAAAGACCGTCACGCATTTTTGGACTCACCTTGACGAAGTCATGCGGGTTGAATTAAATGGCGTTGGCCTGTGGGTGGACAATTCAACCCTATTCATTATGGATACTGTCAACTACATCCTGACTTATCAGAAATCAGCAATGGTTTAGGACCCCAAGTCTTATTTCATCGGACTGTTTTAGTCCCAATGTTACCCACCTCCCAGCTTGATCGTTACCTTGAACATACGCCTCCCGAGTTGCAGGATATCGTCCTGGAACTCCGCAACCTGATCGCTTCTGTTGCGCCATACGCTGCTGAGGTCCGCCACTCACGTGGGTTCAGCTATTATGATGATCGCCGCGGAGGACCAGTCAGCGCGGGCATCTGCCAGATCAACATATTCAAGGATCATATCCGCCTTGCGTTCATCCATGGCGCATTTCTCCCCGACCCGCAAAGATTGCTCGAGGGTGCGCCAAAGTACAAAAAGTATATACGCCTCACTTCCTTCGAAAACACTCCCTGGGATTATCTGAAAAGCTTGATTATGGCCTCTGCCAATTTCGATCCGCGCACTCTTGTGGCGCGTTAGCCTTCCCCCCCATTGTCTATAATTAGAATTATCTGGTTATAATTCCATTACTTAACCCATGAGAAAAATTTTCCCTTCAATAGTGATTTCATTATTTTTGAGCGCTTGCACAGCTCCAATTGGAATACTTGGGGATGAAGCAGCTACTCAACCCCCATCTGCTGCATCAACTGTTTCCAGTCCACCACTTTCAGCTCCGATTCCCGACTACCCTGTTCCACGAATGGATGGACAAACTGATACCTTCAGCCTTCAAATCAATCCCGATTTGCCGCCTTACGAATTCAAACTCATCACCAATCCCCAATCTCAGCGGCTTATCGACAATACTTTCATCGTCGGTTGGGTTGAAGTTTATCAGGATGGCAAAATGGTGGATAAGATCCCGGTCGCCTTCCACGACGCCTCGCAGAATCTGACGTGGCCGCAACTTGGGCTGCGTGCACTCGACATCAACATCGATGGTTATCTCGACATCGCCGCTTTTGAACGCGGCGGAACCGAATGGGGATATTATCACTGGTTCCAGTTTGACCCAACGCAGAATCAATTCACTTTTAACTCGCTGACTGACGAACTCTCCACCCTGACGAACAATGGCATGGCAGTGGATCCTCAGAAACGGGAAATCCTTGTGTATTCCCTGGTCGCCACCTGTGTCAGCACCTATACCTACGTCAATGCCAGTGGGCACCTGGTTCTTAAACAAAAGGATGAATTCAAACAATCGGAGAAAGGCTGCACACAGGTGCCTTGAGCATGAAACTTCGAATATCCATGCCAGTTGTTTACTCCATCCGCCCCGCAAAAATTGAAGACGGGCAACAAGTCCTTCGAATCATTAACATCCTCAATATCGATGATTACGGAGAGCCGTTGTATCATCCCTGGATCTTGCCGATCTTACGATCACAAGCCGGGATGGATACTGTTCAAGAGTATCCCATCTTCAGTAAAACCTCCGCTTGACTGATTACCAATGCTGGTTGACCCTTTCCGTTTTCGAGGCATTGCACTATACTCTTATTGAAAATGAATTTCATTATCAGGTGAATGATGAATGCTGACCTTTGGCTAACTCAATTGAAAGATAACGGCTACCGGTTGACGGAAGCGCGTAAAGCGGTGGTTGAAACCGTCGCTGTCACCCAGCATGCGCTCTCTCCGGTGGAAGTTTTCGACCGGGCACGAGCCTCATCCCCAAGGCTGGGACTGGTCTCAGTGTATCGCACGCTGGAAAAACTCGAGGAGTTGGGACTGATCCAGCGCGTCCACCAGGTTCACGGCTGCCAGGCGTTCATCGCATGTGGGAAAGGGCACGAACACCTACTGCTCTGCACGAAGTGCGGCGCGGCAGAACATTTTACCGGGGATAAGCTGGGTCCGTTAATTACCTCAATTTCCAAACAAACAGGCTACAAAGTGGAAGAGCATTGGCTGCAATTGCTCGGCTTGTGCAAAAAATGCCTGAAAGCGGGAAAATAATGAGAAAGAAACTTATTGTCGTTATATATTTATTTGCGCTCCTCCTGAATGCCTGTAATCCCAAAATGAGCACTGCCCCCACTCTGCAGGATGGCAAGCCGCGCGTCCTAGCCAGCACCAGTATTCTTGCAGATATCGCGCAGAATGTGGCTGGCGACCGTATCAAAGTGGAGTCGCTCCTGCCGCTGGGCGTCGACCCCCATGCTTACCAACCCCGACCGGCGGATGCGGCAAAAGTCGCCGAGAGTACTGTGCTCATCCTCAACGGTGCAAATTATGAGCAGGCCATCAAGCCTATCCTGGATAATGCCGGCGGGCAACGACTGGTGATCGATGCTTCCAAAGGGCTAACTCCACGCTCCGCGACCGGGGCTTCAGATCAGGGTGCGGCGGATCCCCATTTCTGGCTCGACCCTAATCTAGTCATCAAATATGTAGAAAATATCCGCAATGGCTTGAGCACTGCGGACCCTGAAGGAGCCGACGTCTATCATGCCAATGCTGATACCTATATCAAGCAGCTTAAGGAACTCGACACCTGGATTCAAACCCAGGTGGATACCCTGACGCCTGAAAAAAAGGATCTGGTCACCAACCATGAAACTCTGGGCTATTTTGCCGACCGCTACAAGTTCAACATCGTCGGCGAAGTCATCCCCAGCCTAAGCAGCGAAGCCTCCCCCTCTGCGCAGGAGATGACAGCTTTGGTGAAAAAGATTCGCTCAAGTAATGCCTTGGCAATATTCCTGGATGCAATGGACAATCCCAAACTGGCTGAACAGGTCGCGGAGGAAGCCGGCGTCAAAGTGATCAACGACCTTCACCTCGAATCCCTAACCCCGTTGGACGGGGCCGCTCCTACCTACATTGATATGATGAAATTCAACACCAGCCAAATTGTGAAAATCTGCAAGGGCTGAATGCAGACCCACCGTTTCCGGCCGTAGGCTGGATTAATCATCAAACCTTTAGATGTAATCAGATAATCGGCTAAATTCATGACCCATACCCCACACCGACTTGAAGTCATCAACGCCAGCATTGGTTACGGCGATAAGGTCGTCCTGCGCGATGTATCCTTTCAAGTCCCGCACGGCGCACGCGTCGCGGTGGTCGGACCAAACGGGGCGGGGAAATCCACACTGTTCAAAGCCCTGGTCGGATTACTACCCTTGAAATCGGGCAGAATTCTCATCCACGGCCTGGAGCTTGGCGTCCATCAAGATTGTGTTGCTTACATCCCGCAACGTGAGGAAGTGGATTGGAAATTTCCGGTCAATGTCTCGGATGTGGTCATGATGGGCCGTTTTGGAAAACTGGGTTGGCTCAGACGTCCTTCCCGCAACGATCAGGTGGTGGTTCAATCCTCCTTAAAACAATTGGGAATTGCCGAACTGGAAAAGAAATCCATTGGCGATCTGTCGGGCGGCCAGCAGCAAAGGGTATTCCTGGCGCGCGCACTTTCGCAGGAGCCACACATCCTGTTAATGGATGAGCCTTTCACCGGTGTAGATGTCACTACTCAACAAGCGACCCTGAACCTGCTGGATGCCCTGCACGATCAGCAGGTGACCGCCATTATTTCCACCCATGACCTGAACCTCGCTTCGAATCGATTTGATTTCATCCTGCTGCTCAATAAACGCGTCATTGCGTTTGGCGCTCCAGATGAAGTGATGCGCCAGGAAAATCTCTCCAAAGCTTTCGGTAATTCCCTTCTGGTTATGGAAAACGGAGCGATGCTGGTGGATGAGTGCTGCCCGCCTGAAGAGGATCACGCGCACGATCATGAAACCATGGAAGAGGACCAGCTTGGTTAATTGGCTGCTGGAACCCTTGACTTATGGTTTCATGCAGCGCGGACTAGCGGCTTCCGTCATGGTGGGAGTGCTGTGTGCTGTGATGGGCACTTACGTCGTTTTAAGAGGAATGGCATTTCTGGGAGATGCCATCGCACATGCCATCCTACCGGGCATCGCCGTAGCCTATATCCTGGATGGCAGCCTGCTGATCGGAGCACTTGCTGCAGCAGGTGCGGTGGCGGTGGGCATCGGTTTTTTCTCGCGCAAAGGAAATTTAAAGGAGGATACCGCCATTGGCATCCTCTTCGCCGCCGCGCTTTCACTCGGCGTGGCACTCATCAGCACCATGCAAACCTTCGCGGTGGACTTGAGCCATATTATGTTTGGAAATGTGCTGGGGGTCAGCACGAACGATCTGTGGCTGACGGCAGTGCTTGGTGCGGGAATCCTGAGCACGGTGGGTCTGCTTTACAAGCAGTTCCTGGTGATCTCGTTTGACCCGATATTGGCTGCGACCCTGCGCCTACCCGCAGAGCTTTTGCGCTATGCCATGCTCCTGCTGCTGGCACTGAACGTGGTTGTCTCGTTGCAGACGGTCGGCGTGGGACTATCTTCAGCCATGCTGGTCACTCCCGCTGCGACGGCCTACCTGCTCACGCGCCGCCTGTTCCCGATGATGCTGGTCTCCGCTCTGATCGGGGCACTTTCATCTATAGTGGGTTTGTATCTTAGCTATTATCTCAATATTGTCTCCGGCGCGTCAATCGTGTTGACCGCGACCACATTTTTCCTGTTCGCCTTTTTATGGAAGAGACTTAAAGGCTGACCGGGCTGCTTGCATAGTTCAGAAAATTGTCTTATAGTGAGGTCAATCCCTTAATGGAGCTGATGCCAATGGACGATACACCGAGTAAAACCGAGTTCCTCGAACGTATCCTCACATCCCGGTCAAAGTTGGATGAAGTTGTTGGGAGCACTGACCCGTTGTTCATGACAGCTCCGGGGGCTTCCGGTGATTGGTCGGTCAAAGACATCCTCGCCCACATCACCTGGTATGAGCAGGAAATGCTCGATGCCGTCTTGAACCGCGCCCTGATTGGATCAGACCTTTGGGATGTATCGCTAGAATTAAGAAACCAGACCCTCTACGAAGAAAACAGGAACCGTGACCTGAAGGATGTCCTGGATGATTACAAGATTGTTTTCGAAAGCATGATAGACACAATGGAAACCCTTACCGACGAGGATTTTCTGGATGCCAGCCATTTTGCCAAGATGCCTTCCAATTGGAAACCATGGGAAGTCTTCGCCAGCAACACCTATGAACATTATGACGATCATTTAGTCGAGCTTTCTGCTTGGCAGGTAAATAATTCAAAAAGCTAGATGGTCAAAAAGGAGATGATGACATGGCCATGCCACAATTAAAATCCAAGCAGCATCCGGTTGAAGTCTTTACTCTTCAATTCACCGTTACGGCTATCTTGGAACCAATCGGTGCCCTGACGCCGTATCTCGAAAACGCTGATAGAAAAACATTCTTATTTAAACAAGCCAATGTAACCCCCATCGAAACTTCCCTCAGCCTGCCCACCTTCACAGCAGATGAATTATGGATTCCCCGCAAGGAAATCGTGGCTATGAGGTTTCTGGAACCCAGTATCTCCGAAACTGTGCGGTTACTTCCAAATAAAACAAAATTACGCCTGTTCATGCCGCATTTTGTTGTACAAGCCACTTTTTCACACGGACCTGACACTAAATTGAACGAGATATTTGATGCCACATCAAGTGATTGGATAACCGCAGCTGATGCACGTATTTACCCGCTGCTTCCCACCCGCAGCAAGATTGTCAGCGAAGCCCAGTCCTTACTGGTCATCAAGCACCACATCCAGTTCTACCAGCCGGTGAAGGAATAGCCACCTACAGGTTCGAATCTTAATTCAACTCCCCAGGCTGGGGAGCTTTTATATTAGAATCCTGTCATGCGGCCTAAATTGAGGAAATTGGTTTATGCTGGAGCACTTGCTTTCTTAATTGCCTGCTCCCCTTCCTCTGTATCCTCTCCATCTGACTCTCTTGTTTCCCCGTCGGCACTTCCCCAGACTTCCGCTGCCCCTTCTCCATTTCCCCAAGCCACCCAAACCGAGTTTTCCACATCCGCTCCCACCGAAACGCTTGTTCCCGTGCCTGAAATTCCTCAGGTGACGCTCGATGTGCTGCTGGATTACAACGCCCACCAAGCGGACGTGATTGAGACCATCATCTACCCCAATCGGACCGGCGACCCGCTTACACAATTGGTTCTGGCTGTCGAACCCAATTTTTGGTCGGGCGCTTTCAACCTTGCATCCGCATCCGTCGATGGGAATCCTATCACACCGATTCTCAATGATCAGTATATGGAAATCCAGCTTCCACAGGTGCTGGCACCTGATGCTGCAACTACGCTCAACTTTCAATATACATTGAACTTACCTGTGCTGCGCAGTCCAGCTTCCGGTGAAAGGCACCTGACCACCTTTGGATACTCAGACCGACAGCTCAATCTTGCCCACTGGTATCCTTTTGTTGTGCCTTATCTTCCGGGGAAAGGCTGGGGGCTGCACGATCCGTGGCTTTCCGGGGAACATCTCGTCCACGATCTAGCCGACTACACCGTTCACCTGCACTTCAGCGACCCGGCCAATCCGCCCATCGTCGCTGCCAGCGGAGTGGAGCAAGAATCGCCTCAGGTTGGTCCTGCCTCCAATTTTCATCACTACCGATTACAGAAAGGACGCGCATTCGCCATCTCGGCCAGCAATGAGTATCTGGTCAGCGAGCAACAGGCAGGGGACGTGTTGGTGCGCAGTTACTACTTCCCCGAACATCAGCCTGCAGGACAAGCTGTCCTGCAGGCATCGACCCAGGCCGTTCAGGTTTACTCGGATAAATTCGGTCAGCCTCCTCACCCAACTCTCTCGGCTGTGGAAGCTGATTTTGACGACGGCATGGAGTTTTCCGGACTTTATTTCCTGAGCCGTGATTATTATGCCCGTTACGACGGGACGCCACAAAATTACGCCACCCTGCTTGCCGCGCATGAGACAGCGCACCAGTGGTGGTTCGAGCGCGTGGCCAACGACCAGGCAACTGAACCCTGGCTTGACGAAGCACTGTCCACTTACTCAGAATATATATTCCTTGAATCGATATATCCTAATCTAACCAACTGGTGGTGGTCCTACCGTGTGGACTCGTATACTCCAAAAGGCTGGGTGGATACGACCATTTATAGCGGCGGCAAGTTCCGCCCTTATGTCAATGCGGTTTATCTGCAAGGCGCACGCTTCCTTAGAGACCTGCGCACAAGGATGGGAGATGAAGCTTTCTTCGCATTCCTTTGCGACTACTATTCTCGGATGGGTGGAAAGATCAGCACGAAAGAGAACTTTTTGACCATTCTGCGTCAGCACACAAGCGCGGATGTCTCTGATATTATTGCCGGGTACTTTCAGGATCCGCGCTAATGCATCTGCGAATCACCCTGCCCTTATTGATCATCATCCTTCTAATGGGATGCACGGGGACAAATGTTTCCGCCCCATTACCTGTGACCGGCATGCTGCTGGTGACAGCCAATCCGCGCGCGACTGCCACTCCAACGCCTTTCCAACCATTGATCCCGACTGAAACCGCTACATCACTGCCTCCAACTGAGACTCCCACACCTCTCCCACCTACCGCGACTCCCCTGCCCACAGCCACCAGCCTGCCCCCTACGCCTACTTCTCCTCCCGCCACGCCACAACCGGTGGAACGGACGCAATACCTGATGTTTGTTACCATGGATTACGCAGGTCACTCCCTCTCAGTAGACCAGCAGACAGCCTACACGAATCATTCAAGCGACACCCTTCACGAAATCGTGCTGGCTGTGGAACCCAATTTCTGGGAAGGTCGATTCAACCTGAAACAGTTGACGACAGACGGGGTACCGGCAAATTTCAACCTGCAAAGTCACCGGCTGACCGTGACGCTGCCACAGCCTCTGCTGCCCAATGGCTCGACCCTGATTGCGATGAGTTATGACATCCTCCTCCCGCCCAAGTCCAGTGGATTGGTGTACGGGTACACGGACGTTCAAGCCAACCTGGTGGACTGGTTCCCGTTCATTGTTCCTTATCAGCCGGGGACAGGTTGGATCCTGCATGATGTCTATCCCTGGGGCGAAAACCTGGTGTACGATGTGTCCGATTTCGAAGTAAACCTGCGCTTTTTCGACGCGACCAACCCGCCGGTGGTCGCAGCTTCCGCCCCGGGGGAAGCCAGCAACCCGTGGACGCGCTACCGCCTGTATAATGCGCGGACCTTTGCGCTTTCGATGAGCCCTTACTACCTCGTCTCGACCGAATCTGCCGATGGAATTCCCGTAACAAGTTATTACTTCTCCGGGCATGATTGGGGCGGGCAAGCCATCGCAACCAAAGGCGCGCAGGCTGTCTCTATTTATGCCAGCAAGTTTGGGAAATATCCGTATCCAAGCTTGAGCATTGTTGAGACCGTTCTGCCTGACGGAATGGAATTCGACGGACTGGTGTTCGTCAGCAGCCAGTTTTTTGCCGCTTACGATGGAACGTCCACCAACAACCTGACGGTGATCGGCGTGCATGAGATCGCCCACCAGTGGTGGTTCGGTCTGGTCGGCAATGATCAGACTCTTGAGCCGTGGCTGGACGAAGCGATGGCCACTTATTCGGAGCATATTTTCCTGGAAAACACCACTCCCGGATTGTTGACCTGGTGGTGGAATACGCGCGTCAACGCTTATGAACCACGCGGCGGGGTGGATACCACTGTATACAACGGTGGAGCGTTCCGCACCTACACCAATGCGGTGTACCTGGTCGGCGCATATTTCATCGACGCCATTCGTAACCGGGTAGGAGACGACGCCTTCTTCGCCTTTCTGCAGGATTACGCCACACAGATGTCCCGCAAGCGCGCCACCGCCGATGATTGGTTCCGTATCCTGCGCGAGCATACCAGCGCCGATATCTCTGATATAGTTTCCAGGTATTTCCAGAATGCACATTGATCGTCCTTGGGATTTCCAGACCAAAGCAGACCGGGATGGTTAGAGTTATTGGTTTTTCGGTAAAGTTGAGCCGGTGAAACAATACAATTATTGGTTGCAAAAATAATTTTGGTTTGACGATTTATTATTTTAGAAGGGAGTACGACATGGAAATTTTCAGCGGATTGATCAGCGTTTTGCTCGAACATTCCCAGCGTTTCATTGACTTTTGGAATCTGCAGCTTGTGATCGCACTGGGTGTGCTGGGTTTCACGCTTTCCAACCCTCAAGTTGTTTCCAAGACACGTATCCGCTTGCTCATTACGTTGGTATTTATTGCGATAGCCACATTCAGTGTCTTCTCCCTGTCGTCGCACCAGGAACGCGCCGAAAAATTATGGACCGCCCTCGAAGCGCGCGCCGCTGCCGAACCAGGCAAGTTCATTCCGGAAGAGATCGCCTATATCGATTCGCTTGAACCGACTCCGTTTGTCATTAAAGCGGGAGCAATTGTTGCTGCCGACCTGGTGGTGATTCTCTCAATATGGTTCAGTTCGAAATTAAAGGAATGACACCTGCCAGCATCGATTGAATTTCAATTAACTCAAACTTTAGGAGTATCTCATGCCCAAGACCCGCATGCCTGTCCTGTTTGTCGGACACGGCAACCCGATGAACGCCATCGAAGACAACGAATTCTCACTTGCATGGAGCGAGGCGGCGAAAGCGCTGCCAATGCCCAAAGCGATCCTATGCATCTCTGCCCATTGGGAAACCGCTGGAACGAAAATCACCGCCATGGACAAGCCCAAGACCATTCATGATTTCTACGGCTTCCCGCGCGAGCTTTTCGCAGTGGAGTACCCGGCGGCAGGTTCGCCCGACCTCGTCCAGATCGTCCGTAAGGCGATCAAGATGACCGAGGTCCAGCCCGACATGGAGTGGGGACTCGACCATGGGACGTGGTCCGTGCTCAAGCGCATGTTCCCCCTCGCGGACGTGCCCGTCGTCCAGCTCAGCCTGGACCGCACCCAGCCGTTCGAATATCACTACCAGCTCGGTAAACAGTTGAAGAAACTGCGTGACGAGGATGTGCTGATCCTCGGCAGCGGGAACTTGGTGCATAATCTGCGCACGGTCGTTTTTGATGACGTGGCCTTCGATTGGGCGGTGGATTTCGACAAGAGGGTCAGCCAATGGATTATGGAAGACGACCACGACCCGATCATCCATTATGAAAAGCAGGGACAGTCGGCGCTGCTTTCGGTCAACTCCGGCGAACATTACCTCCCGCTGCTCTATACGCTCGGCTTGAAGGAATCCGGCGAGCCGGTCAGCTTTTTTGCGGACAAGGTGTGGGGCGGCTCGCTCAGCATGCGCTCGTTCAGGATCGGTTAATTGTTAGACTCCTTCAACCAACCCGTTAGCGAAATTATCCGCCAGCGTTTTTCCTGCCGGATGTACCTCAACGCGCC
>Ga0315290_10000279_pt1 | contig 32040 bp, 31 predicted proteins | sample YL17G12_0_MG_FD_203627 | JGI IMG/M metagenome (GOLD analysis project Ga0315290, IMG submission 203627) | Sediment microbial communities from Yellowstone Lake, YNP, Wyoming, USA - YL17G12_0 | ecosystem: Environmental > Aquatic > Freshwater > Lake > Sediment | place: USA: Wyoming | collected... | reverse complement strand
CACCTTGTTTGGGAACAATCGCACGAATTATCCGATCCAATCATCATTCAAAGGTAATTTCAATTATTGATAATATTATTCCGCACGAAAAGCGGATTGGCGATCGGATTTTGGGCTGTTATTGGGTGAAAAGTATACAGGGCTTTGTGGCTATGTCACGCTTAGTTCTTGGCGATCTTGAAAGTTTTGATAAACTTAAACCAAAAGCATATTGCCCTCATCCGTTGTACGATAATTTCGGAGCAGCTATACCGAAGAATGAGGCAAAAGAACAGCTTGATCTCAATAAAAATTTCAATTATTTGCTGTTTTTTGGATTTATCCGCGACTATAAAGGTCTTGATTTATTACTGAAAGCATTTGCAGACAAGCGTTTCAGGAAACTACCTTTAAAGTTGCTGGTAGCTGGTGAGTTCTATACCGATCCGGAACCATACGAGGAATTGATTAAAACACTTGACCTGAATGATTGTGTTATCATGAGTAACGATTTTATACCCGATAGTGAAGTATATAAGTACTTTTGTGCAGCCGATCTGGTCGTTCAACCATATAAGCATGCTACACAGAGCGGTGTTACGCAAATTGCATATCACTTTAACCGTCCTATGATTATTACTGATGTAGGTGGTTTGGCGGAATTTGTGCCCGACGGTAAAGTTGGATATGTTGTGAAGCCAGACGCAGAAAGCATTGCAGATGCTATATTGAAGTTTTATAAAGAAAAGAAAGAAGCCGAATTTACGGAGAATGTCATTCTTGAGAAAGCTAAATATTCATGGGACAGGATGTATGAAACGATTGAAAACCTCTCGGAAGAGTTGGAATTAAATAATTAAGAATAATTTTATCAACATAAACAAGTTTATAACCGATGCTAATCAGAAGTAAAGCTCCCCTACGAATAGGTCTTGCAGGTGGCGGCAGCGACGTAGCGCCGTATTCCGACCTTTATGGCGGTGCCATTCTGAATGCCACAATAAATTTATTCGCATATGCCGCCATCGAACCAAGACCAGATGGCAAAATAACTTTTGAACTAGCCGATAAAAAGATTCAGAAGTCTTTTGATACGCAAAGTTTTTTGTCAACCGATCATGAGTTCAGCCTACATGCAGGTATTTATAACCGTATCGTGAGAGAATTTAACCTTGAGCCGCAATCGTACAAACTTACCACTTTTGTGGATGCTCCTCCGGGGTCAGGGCTTGGAGCATCTTCTACTTTAGTTGTATGTATCCTGGGTGCGTTTGTAGAGTGGCTAAAACTACCTCTTGGCGAATACGATATTGCCAGGCTTGCATACGAAGTGGAACGTATCGATTTGAACATGGCAGGCGGGAAACAGGATCAATACTCCGCTACTTTTGGCGGTGTTAACTTCATGGAATTTTACAAAGACGATAAAGTGATTGTTAATCCACTTCGAATCAAGGAAACTTATCTCAACGAACTATCGAACAACCTGGTGCTGTATTATACGGCTACCAGCCGCCTTTCGGCCAACATTATTGCTGCACAACAGCGAAATGTAATCAGTGGTAATACACGATCCATCGAAGCCATGCACCAAATGAAAAAGCAGGCAATAATGATGAAAGAGGCTTTATTGCGTGGTAATCTGGATGAGATCGGTGAAATATTGAACTACGGCTGGCACTTTAAGAAACAGATGGCTGATGAAATCACCAATCCTTTGCTCGAAAATATCTATCAGACCGCTCTCGACAATGGTGCAACCGGAGGCAAAATTTCCGGTGCCGGCGGCGGAGGATTTATGTTCTTTTATTGTCCTGCCAACTCACGTTACCATGTATCGGAAGCATTAGAGAAGTTTGGTGGAAAGGTAAAACGGTTCGATTTTACGACTACCGGGCTTACTGCCTGGACCATTTAAGTTAATGAGTGCTTCTTTGAAAACTTTGAGTTTTCTTACGGACACCCATTAACTTTATCCGGACTTTTTCGTTCATCAGGAGAGATGTCTATTTTAATTTCATCTAAAAACAAATCCATGCAACAAAAAATCATAAACTCTATCAAAGAATCAGCAGGAGTTAAAAATGCTATTCTGGAAAACAAGGCAATCATTGATGCGGTTCAGAACATTGTTGACAAAATAGTGCTATGCTATCAAAATGGAGGCAAGGTACTGTTCTGTGGCAATGGCGGAAGTGCTGCCGATGCACAACACCTCGCTGCAGAGCTCTCCGGCCGGTTTTATTACGATCGCTCCCCATTGTATGCCGAAGCCCTTCATGTGAATACATCATACCTGACTGCTGTCGCTAACGATTATTCCTACGACGAAGTATATGCCAGGCTCGTAAAAGCCATGGGGTGCAAAGGGGATATCCTTATTGGATTGTCCACTTCGGGAAATTCAGGGAATATTCTTCGTGCTATTGAACAAGCTAAGCAGCAGGAGATGCTTACATTTGGATTAACAGGCGAGAGTGGCGGCAAAATGAAGGAACTTTGTGATCTCACAATTCGCATTCCTTCTTTAGTTACACCCAGGATACAGGAAGCACATATCCTTATCGGGCACATCATTTGCGAGATAGTGGAAGCGACACTGTTTCCAAAACCATAATCATATTACGAAATTTAAATACACATCGATGGAAGCAATTATCCTGGCCGGAGGATTTGGGATACGCCTGCGCCCGGCTATTTCCGATTTGCCCAAATCGATGGCACGCATAAACAACCGGCCTTTTCTGGAGTACCTGCTCGATAGGCTGATTCAATATGGAGCCGGCCACGCAATCCTGTCAGTGGGATATATGCATGAGCATATCTCAACCCACTTTGGTCGTGCATACAAGAACCTGAAAATATCCTACGCCATTGAAGAACAACCACTTGGCACGGGAGGGGGATTAAGGTTAGCGATGGAGCAGGCTAAATCCGATAATGTCCTGGTATTGAATGGTGATACTCTCTTCATGATTGATCTGTATGTTTTCAACGATTTTCATCTTCATCAAAAATCGTTGTTTAGCATTGCTCTGAAGCAGGTTAACGATACAGGCAGGTATGGTGCTGTCAGCATTAATGAAAAAGGAAGAATCGCTGGTTTTTCCGAAAAGCAATCTTCCGGAGAGCCTGGATATATCAATGCCGGAGTGTACCTGATCTCTAAAAAGTATTTCTTAAATTTCTCCTTGCCGGAAGTATTTTCGCTCGAAAAGGATTTTCTGGAAAATGAATATATGAACGGACATATTTACGGATATACAAGTTCAGATTATTTTATCGACATAGGAATTCCTGAGGATTACAGCAAGGCCCAAATTGAATTTAAAAAGCTATTTACGCAAAGCGCATGAACAGAAGAAAGATAGAAAAAGGTTGGTCGCTGTTCCTCGATCGTGATGGTGTAATCAATACGCGTATTGCCGACGATTATGTTGTGAGGCTTGAGCAATTCTCTTTTATTCCCGGTGTTCTGGACGCGTTCAGGCACATGTCGGTTTTTTTTAGCCGGATTGTAGTAGTGAGCAACCAGCAGGGGATAGGTAAAGGTTTGATGACAGAGACCACCCTGAACGTTCTTCATAAGCACATGATCAGTGAAGTTGAACACGCCGGTGGCAGAATTGATAAAGTCTATTTTTGCCCCGACCTCAGGGAATCCAGGAGTTTTATGCGTAAGCCCAACGTTGGTATGGGACTGCTGGCACGTAAAGATTTCCCGGATATTCGATGGGCTAATTCCATAATGGTTGGAGATTCCATCTCCGATATGCGTTTTGGAAAGCGACTTGGTATGCTTACTGTTTTTATTTCGGAGGACTTGGATAAGGTAAGGGACTATGCAGATCTGATCGACCAGGCTTTCCCCAATCTTTACAAATTTTCCGAAAGTTTGTTCACCCGATAAAAGTTCTACCATTGTCCCCAACATTCATTTTTCTCTGTTTTCTCGGATACACCATTCTCCTCTTTGTTATTACCTGGATAACATCTAGAAAGGCAAACAACGAGTCATTCTTTATTGGCAATAAAACCAGCCCGTGGTTTGTGGTAGCTTATGGCATGATCGGGGCATCCCTTTCGGGTGTTACTTTTATGTCGGTTCCGGGATGGGTTGGCGAAACTCAATTCACATATATGGTTGTTGTGTTTGGCTATCTTATCGGTTATACCGTTATCGCCAAGATTTTGCTGCCACTCTATTACCGGCTCAATCTCACATCCATTTATAGTTACCTCGAGCAGCGTTTTGGTTTCTGGTCATACAAAACAGGGGCTTTCTTTTTCATTCTCTCACGTGTAATCGGCGCTTCATTCAGGATGTTCCTGGTGGTGAATGTACTTCAGATCTTCATTTTCGATGCATGGCATGTACCTTTTGGGCTGACCGTCGGGATTTTCATCTTACTCATCATTTTATACACCTTTAAAGGCGGCATCAAAACGATTATCTGGACGGATACCCTGCAAACTACCTTTATGCTTGCGGCTGTTTTTATCTCGATCTGGATGATTTCGGATCAGCTTCACCTTTCATTTTTGCAATTGATCAGGAAAGCTGGCCATAGCGATTATTCGAAATTACTGGTGACCGACTGGCACGATAAACGCTTCTTTATAAAGCAGATTTTGAGCGGGATATTTATTGCAATCGTCATGACAGGGCTGGACCAGGAAATGATGCAGAAAAACCTCAGTTGCCGCAGCCTGAAGGATGCACAGAAAAATATGTTCAGTTTCAGTGTTGTGCTTGTTTTCGTGAACCTGATGTTCCTTTTCCTGGGTGCTGTGCTACTGATTTTTGCTAAGGATCGCGGAATTGAAATGCCACTGCGTTCCGACGATCTCTTTCCAATTTTATCCCTTCGTTATCTTGGGCCGGTGGCTGGATTAGTGTTCATGATTGGGCTTATTTCAGCAGCATATCCCAGTGCTGATGGCGCACTTACATCGCTTACAACATCATTCAGTATCGATTTCATTGGATTGGCGAAAAATACTAAACTGGATGAATCCCAAAAACGACATGTCCGCTACAAAGTACATATTGGATTTGCCATATTACTGCTGTTCGTGATAGTTCTTTTCCGCTCCATCAACGATAGGGCAGTAATCGATAAGCTATTCACGGTAGCGGGATATACCTATGGACCATTACTTGGGCTCTTTTCATTCGGGTTATTCACAAGCTATAGCATAAAAGACAGATTCGTACCATGGATTGCAGTGGCTTCGCCAGTTTTATGTTATTTTATTTCCGATTATTCCGCTATCTTATTTAATGGTTATAAATTTGGCTTCGAACTGCTTATTCTGAATGGTGCACTTACTTTTGGAGCCTTGTGGCTGGTCAGAAAGAAAAGAGAAGTGCCTGAAGTGCCTAAAGTTCGATATTCATGATATTGAACATTCAATACAAACACTTGATAGTTCCCGGAAGAGTACTAAATTTAGAAGTGAATAATAGTAGGGAATAGCGTATACACATCAATTAAACGAGCCTTGCATATAAGCTTTGGTCATCTCCATCACAGGATTGTCGAATACTTGCGCAGCCGGACCTTGCTCAATAATTTCGCCCAGGTACATAAAGATAACGTTATCAGCAATGCGCCTTGCCTGCCGCAGGCTGTGGGTTACCATTACGATGGTGTACTGGTTTTTCAGTTCGACAAATTTCTTTTCAATTGCTTCACTTGAAATAGGATCGAGAGCCGAAGTTGGTTCATCTGCCAAAATGATTTCGGGATCAACAGCCAGCCCGCGCGCCAGGCAAAGCCGCTGTTGCTGCCCAATTGACAGGGCAGAGGCAGGATCGCGGAGGCGGTCTTTAACTTCTTCCCAAAGATTGGCCTGCTGCAAGTAATGCTCCACGCGCTTGCTCAGGTATTTCTTGTTTTTGCGACCGCTGATACGCAGTCCGTAAGCTACATTATTAAAAATATTCATGGGAAGCGGGTAGGGGCGCTGCGACAGCAGACCCATCTTCTTGCGGATCATTGTAATATCAGTACCGGTATGCAGGATATCCTCGTCATCAATGATTATACATCCCTGCACCTTTAATTCGGGGTAGAGATCGGTAAGCCTGTTCATGCTTTTAAGCAGCGTTGTTTTTCCACAACCTGAAGGACCCAGAATGACGGTAATTTTTTTCTCTTCGATATCGGTGTTAATATTCTTGAGAATATGTTGCTTCCCTATATAAAGATTTAAATCGTGGATTAGAATCTTGGCTTTGTTGTGCATGCGTACTATTTTATTTTATTTTTTTGATATTTATGTGAAAATATACGTGACAATATACTGATTACCAAAATTATAACAGTAAGAACCACCGCTGATGCAAAGGCACGTTGTTTAACTTCCTCTATTGGCGAACTGAGTTGGAAAAAAATCGCCAGGGGTAATGTAGCAGTTGGCTGGTTGAGCGATGTAGGAATATGATCGGTATAGCCCGTGGTAAAAAGCACAGAAGCAGCATCGCCAATAGCCCGGCCAAACGAGAGGAGCACAGCAGTTGTTATACCTGATATGCATTGTCGGAAAAACACCCTGTAGGCAGTTTCCGATTTTGTAGAACCCAACGAAAAAGTAGATTCCATCAACCCTCGGGGAACAGTTTTGAGCACTTCGTCCATTCCGCGAACCATAATCGGAATCACAAAAAGTGTGACGGTAATAATCCCCGCAAGCAGTGAGGTTTTAATCCCGAAGAAGATCATCACCCCAAATCCAAACGCACCATAAACAATGGAAGGAACACCCCAAAGCAGATCGAGAAAAAACCGGATGGTATTCACCAGCTTTTTGCGCTTCACCAAGTGGATATTCATATATAGTGCCACCGGAAGTCCAATGATGAAAGCAAGACCCGTGGCACCAAGCGACAGGTACAGCGAACCGATTATCGCATTCAGAATACCACCTTCCTTACCAAAATAAAAGCCACCTTTTGGTGTTTGGCTGATCATCTGCCACGACAAAGAAGGAAGTCCTTTATACAAAATACTAAAAACAATAAGCAGCAAAGCCAGCACAATGATGTTGGTGGAAAAGAACATCAAAACCCTGAAAAACTGCTCTTCGTATTTTTTTAACTTCAGCATATCATTTGTTTAGCCCTGGCGCTCGATGCGTGCAATGGCAATTCGGGAACCAAGGTTGAAAAGTAAGACAATAACAAAAAGAACGAAAGCTGCCAGCATCAAAGCCGAATCATACATAGGTATAGAAAGCATTTCGCCATAGTTGTTGGCTATAAGGGCCGGCAACGGATAACCGGGTTGAAATACCCCTTTGGGAATATGGGTTACATTGCCCACAACCATCAACACAGCGATGGTTTCGCCAAATGCACGCGACAAGCCAAGTCCCATGGCCGAGATAATTCCCGGGAAAGCCTTCTTTAATAATACCAGTTTGATGGTTTGCCAGCGGGTAGCACCAAGTGAGAGCGAAGCTTCCGTAAGTTCTTCGGGTATGGTGCGAAAAACTTCAATAAGAATATTCAGGATGAACGGGATAATCATTACAGCAAGCACGATAGAGCCGGTAAGAATACTATAGCCGGATGTTTGCTTGCCAAAGAACGGTCCAACATTATTGGAAATAAATGGAACGATAAGCAGGATGCCCCAGACTCCAAAAATCACTGATGGAATACCGGCAAGGATATCAATGACCGGGTGCATCACCCGGAGTACCCAGCGTTTTGCATACTGCGTAAGATGAATAGCTGTCAGCAAGCAAATAGGTCCGGAGATAAGTAAAGCGAGTATAGTTACCCATAGCGAGCTGATGATAAAGGTATAAAAACCAAACTTCCCCGAAAGTGGACGCCAGTCCTTTGAAAACAGCAGGTTAAAAATGGAATGCTCCGCCAGGATAGGCGAAGATTTGAAATACAGTCCAATACCCAGAATAAATGGCATAAGAATAACCAACAGGAGGCAGATCAACATCCAGGTATTGTGCATCTTATTGCGCAGATGCCTTTTAACGGAAAAAAAATGAAGTGGCACTATGGATTCAGTTTCGATAATTCACTCTGAAGCTTCTCGGGCGAAAGTGCCACATAGCCGGCTTCATTAACATAATTCTGTCCTTCGTCCAATATCCATTTCAGGAATTCGACGGCGGCCTTGTTTTGTGGTTTTCCTTTCGACACAAAATACAGATCGCGTGCAGGAGGTGAAGGATAATCGCCTTTGCGGATAGCCTTCATAATCTCATCCAAAGAGTAATAAAAGTCTTCTTCCTTGTCAATCTTGCCATTTTTGTTTTTATCCAGAGGAATGACTTCCATACCCGGGTAAACCTTGCGGCTGTTGATATCATAAGCGTATATTACATTGTTGTAACCAATGCCAAATTTATCATTTTTAACGGCATCGGCTATTCCCGGATCGCCGAAAACACCAATGCCGTTAAGGCTTTCCTGGTTCTTACCAAGATATTTCCCCCACATCTCGGCAGCTCCGCAGGCATCCGAACGTGTATATATATTGATTTTATTGGCGCCGGCACTTTTAATAAGCTGATTCCAGGTGCGGGTAGTTTGTGTTAAAAACAAGGAGACAAATTCATCGTGTGTCAAACCACGCGCTTTAACGGCGGAGATGTTAGGATTGGACGAATTAATTGTCGGCACCACGGCATCCTTAGCTACGGCTATAAACCATGCACCTTTGCCAATCTCCTCTGGGCTTACGCCACGGGAGAACATTCCAAGGTCAACCATTTGTGAAAGCGCATCTGTCATACCTTTTCCAGCTCCTCCTGCCGAAACATCTATCCGTACTTTTGGATGTAGTTTCTGGAATTCTTCGGCCCATTTCACCGTTATCGGATACAAAGCAAAAGCTCCGGAAATAGAAATTGTACCCTTTAATTCTCCTCCTGCCAGATTTTGTTTTTCTGCCTGATTTCCGCAACCACAGTTGAAAGCAACCAAAACCAGTGCTAATAATGATATGACTTGAGCCCTTTTCATATGAATGTTATTGATTTGCAAATTTACTAAGATGCTGATTGAAGTATACTATATTTTTAAAAATATCAGGTATTGTATAATAGTTCTTACTTAGGATGACTGATAAATGCAGGTTAATGAAGCAATATTCGTGGAAAATCGTACTTTTGAAAATCGATAAATACATTGATTATGATTATTAAAAAATTGATTTTATGTCATCGGCTGTTACTTGCCGCTTTGCTTTTAGTCATGTTTCCCATCGTCGCAACTTCACAGGTAAATGTAATCCATTTGGGCGATAGTAAAGCTGTTTCGGATAAAGATGGTATAATTTATTCGTTGCCCCACACTGTAATTAATGTATCGCTTGTGGTGAATAAGATTCAAAAAACAAAAGGCCCTTATGCTGAATTTGCTGATAAGTACCTTGGCCTCACCAATTTAATCACAAACGACGGCACCGAATATGAACTTAGGGAGATAAGCCTGACAACCACGGCTGAACCTGATCCTGAGCAATTCTATTTTGTGGAGCTTGATGACAAATCGTCCAGGGAAAGTAAATCTATTGAGATGTATCTTTCTGAAGCTGGATTTTTGCAGGATGCCACAGACGTTTCTAAGCGAAAGAATCCGCAAATAGCTGGAAGCGAATTCCAACCGGAATCGGGAAATGCATTTGCAGATATTCTCAATCCATCATGGTTCGAACGTGTGGATACGGTTATCCGCAAGGTAAGTGTGGAAACCACAACCATAGAACAGAAGGTTTTCCGAAAGACAAACAGGGAGAAAAATGCTGAACAAAAAGCAAGAGATGCAGCCGATATTATTCTCAAACTGGACGAAAGCAAGATAAATCTCCTCTCGGGATACCAGGAGGTAGGATATGAGAAAGGCAGCCTGGAATATATGTGCAGCCAACTTGAGGTCATGAAAGCTGAATACCTGGCTCTCTTTAAAGGTATCACATCCGTAACGACGACTAACGTCAATTTCACTTTTATTCCCAAAAGTGGGGAGACTGAGCAGAATACCACGCTATGTAAGTTTTCGAAGATGAAAGGTGCTTTTGAGAAGTCAGCTACAGGAGGCGATCCAATTACTATTGTAGTGGAATCTCAGGGTCTTACCAAATCAATATCCGACCATTTGAAATCAAAAAATTCCGGGGATAGGCGTATACATGGTTTCAGTTATCGCATACCGGAATACGCGAAAATATCCGTAAAAGTTGGAGGTCAGACCCGATTGGAAGCTGTCTTCAGTATTAACCAGCTTGGCGTAATTTCTTCGGTTCCGGCAAGCAGCTTTTCGTCGCTTCGTTTGTATCCAGTTACTGGCAGCATAAAACGTGTGATTCTTGAATAAACACAAGGCAGGTAATTACGCGTCATAGGCTTAAATCAGCAAAACACATACTAACATGACTATTCGGGCGTTTTAAGCGCATACCAGGCAAAAAGGTATCTTATGAAAATAATTTCCCATTTTCGACAGGCATTGCTACTGATGATTTTTCCGAGCAGGGAATGGCTTGTAATCAGGGATGCACCCTATACATTGAAGATGTTACTCTATAATTACGCACTTCCCATTGTCATTTTCAGTGCCATCGGAAAAACAATCGGAAGTATATTCTCAGTACAAAGTTCCTGGAGTTTACCGAACAATTTGTGGTTTATGCTTCTTTTTCCGGCATTTAATTTCCTGGCATGGATTACAATTTCATACCTCATAATCTTTTTCAGTGTGATCATTCTGAATGGTTTGGTCCCAGGTTTCGGAGTCGAACGTAACTTGCTGAACACCTACAAACTTGTAATATACGCTTACACGCCTTTGCTTATTGTCTCTTTCTTCGTTTATCTTCATCCATTTCTACGCCTGCTTATCCCGATAGGATTACCCATTTTCGGAGCCTACACGCTCTATTTGCTTTGGTATGGTGTGCAGGATTTATTCCAGATGCCTTTTGAAAGGAGAATGGGTTTTATTGCATTATTAATGCTGCTCGAACTGGTATTTTTCTTTACCCTTGGGAAAGGACTAGGGAGCCTTACTGATTTATTTTTTCCGAATATGTCCTTCTACATTCGTTAATCAATTCACAGCCTTACGTGTCCTGAGCAATTGTTATAATTATTCTTCCAACTGATCGGGCTTGCTCATATTGTTGCTGCTCCGCACTTAATAGCCATATTTATCTTTCCAGAACCTGCGAAGCTTCTCCCGAAACTCATTCTCACGTGGATTATCCTGCGGATCGTAAAATTTGGTTCCTTTTAGCTGCTCTGGCAAAAATTCCAGATCAACGAAATTCTGATCATAATGATGAGCGTACTTATAATCCTGACCATAGCCCATATCTTTCATCAGACGGGTAGGGGCATTACGGATATGCAGTGGTACCGGAAGGTCACCGGCTTTTTCAGCCCGCTCAAGGGCGCTCTCAATAGCCATGTAGGAAGCATTACTTTTTGGCGAACAAGCCAGGTAGATTGCCGTTTGCGACAGAATGATACGGCTTTCAGGATACCCTATCTTATTTACAGCATCAAAACAGGAATTGGCTAATAAGAGAGCATTCGGATTAGCGTTTCCAATGTCTTCAGAAGCCAGGATAACCATTCGCCGCGCGATAAACAGCAAATCCTCGCCACCATTTATCATCCTTGCCAGCCAATACACAGCCGCGTTAGGATCACTTCCTCTCAAGGATTTGATAAATGCTGAGATTACGTCGTAATGCATCTCTCCACCTTTATCATACATCGCCAGGTTTTTTTGAATAACATCCATTGCCAGCTTGTTTGTGACCGTGAGCTGCTTCGCTGACTTATTAGCTGTTTGGACGATCAGTTCTATGGCGTTGATGAGTTTACGGGCGTCGCCGCCTGAGATGCGGATCAGAGCTTCCTTCTCTGCAATTTCAATTGAAATATTATGTTGAACAGCAAGAACATCTGCCGAATGGGCGAGGATCAACTCCAGATCGGTGCGCGAAAGATTATTTAGTACATAAACATGGCAGCGAGATAATAGCGGTGAAATAACCTCAAATGAGGGATTTTCAGTAGTAGCGCCGATAAGCGTAATTATGCCTTTCTCCACGGCTCCAAGTAACGAATCCTGCTGCGATTTGCTGAACCGGTGAATTTCATCGATAAAAAGAATAGCATTTCCTTCCTGCACGCGTGACATCTCAATGACTTCGCGAACTTCCTTTACGCCGGAATTTATTGCACTTAATGTATAGAATGGGCGACTGAGCGTATTGGAAATAATAAAAGCTAATGTAGTTTTTCCAACTCCCGGAGGCCCCCAGAGGATCATGGAAGGTATGTTTCCCGATTCGATCGCTTTACGCAATATAGCATCCGGACCTGTAAGATGCTGCTGCCCGATATATTTATCCAGGGTTTTCGGCCGCAGTTGTTCGGCGAGAGGAGGATGAGCTGCCATATTCTATATTTATATCTGCAGAGCGCTGAAACGCTAACTTCGATTCTTTTTGTGCATCGCCCGACTTAACTTTTTACCAAGGTGCGATAGCCTGTCAATATTTTCGGTTATCGGAGAAATATCCATTCCTTCCAGCCGCGAACTTAGATTTTCGGTGTCATATATTTTTTGTTCCGGATAAATAATAATGAAACAATTCTGCTGGAAATTGTGCGAAAGTACCTTCGGGATATTTTCCAGATGCTGGTTATGCGATACTGTGCGATGCCTTGCATTGATAATTACAAGCATGTCTTCCTGCATAACTTTCGGCCGCAGTTCACCCAGATCATATTGATAATTTGTCTCAATAAAGGAGATAATTGTGCTTAGTTTTAAATCTTCGATAAGGGCACTGATCCTTTTCAGAGAAGCAGGCACACCATAAAAAATAATATCGGCATTGATTTGACGCGAAATTCTCAGAACAGAGGTTACCCATGATGTCCAACCAATCTCCCATTCAGCATTTGGAGGCACTGCAATAATCAGTCGCCGTATCGAACTTATTGGTTTATCAATTTTCACGACAAAGATCATTTGCTCTGTCTTTGAAATCAGATTATCGAGCAAACTGCCAAAGATATAATTTGTGGTTGTTGATTTACCATTCCAACCTACAACCACTTTGGAAATCATCAGCTCCTTAATTGCCCTCGTAATGCCATTTGTTACATTTAAATCAACGCGCGAAACGAGCTGCAATGTATTATCAGTAGCTGATGCGTGAACTATGGCCGATTCGAACATTTTGTTATTCCTCAATATTTGTTCGCGGGCTTTATCGTCATCCGGCACCACGGTAAGGATATAAATGGGTTCATGAAGAGCCGGTTCTTTTACCAAGAGTGCGAAATCAACAAGACTTTCAACCGTAGCCGGGTTAGACACAGGAACAAGTATTTTTTCAGCACCTTCATCCGATGAAGGAGGTCCTTGCGATTCTGTTACTGCAAGCTTCCGTCCATATATTTCCGTGGTAAAAGAACTTACAAGGCACGAAACGAGAATGATCAGGATTGTTCCATTAAGCACACTGATATCCAGTAGATTGAGTTTATAACCTACGAGGATCACGGCTATGATGGCTGCCGCATGCGATACACTCAGTCCGAATATTACACTACGTTCTACTCTTGAGTATCCGAATATTTTTTGGGTAAGCCAGGCTGCGGCATATTTGCTGAATATGGCGATAAAAACCAACAAACCTGCAAATATCAGTGCCTTGCTGCCATGGAACAGTATTTTATAATCAACCAGCATCCCGACACTGAGCAGAAAAATCGGTATAAAGAAGGTATTTCCTATAAATACAACGCGGTTCATGAGGGCGGATGTATGTGGGATGAGCCGGTTCAAGGCTAATCCAGCTAAAAATGCGCCTATGATAGGTTCGATGCCTGCTATTTGCGCCAATATTCCGGAAAGAAAGACAATTGTAATAACGTAAATATATTGTGAACCGCTATCGCTTTCAAGATTTCGTAAAAACCATCGGCTGATGAGCGGAATCCCGTAGAGTATTAAGATGACAAAAAAGGTTAAAAGTATTGTAATCCGAATCCAGAAAAGAAGATCGAGTTCTCCTCTTGTTGAAGCGGAAATTACGGCGAGCAAAAGCAGTACTGCAGTGTCGGTGATGATTGTTCCTCCGATTGTAATGGTTACTGCTTCGTTGCGGGTAATCCCCAGCCGGCTTGCGATAGGATAGGAGATGAGGGTATGTGTGGAAAACATGCTGGCGAGAAGGAGCGAAGATAGCACGGAAAAATTCAGTATATAGAATGAAGTGATGAACCCGAGCCCCAATGGAATAAAAAATGTAAGAACGCCAAATACAAGACTGCGGTCCTGATTCTTTTTAAAATCCTTCAGATCAAGTTCCAGTCCTACCAGAAACATAAGATAAAGCATTCCTGCTGTAGAGAATAGCTTTATTCCACTATTTTCGTCGAGTAAACCAAAACCATGAGGCCCGGTTAGAATCCCGGCAACTATCAGTCCAACAATGCCGGGAACACGAATCTTCTTGAAAACAATCGGAGCCAGGAGAACTATCAGCAGAACCAGGGTGAAAATTAGCACCGGGTTAGTCAGGGGCAGGGAAGGCAAATCAAATGATTGAAGAAACATATGAATATATGAAATATGAATGCCCAAAACAGAAAAATGTGAAAAACATTCAGGAAACATCTTACCCGGTTCAAAATTAAGCTAATTTTCGAAACCATTCTTTTTGATAAACGTATACATGCAATTCCATATTCTATCGTATAGATCAATAGCGATTGAGAAATATAGTACATAGGCAATAATCCAGGTTTTATAACATGCATAATATCAATTAATTAAATACCCAAACATTTTTTTAAAAAATAATGCTCGAAATATTTTTTTTACACGAAATAAAAACATACTTTTGCCGAGTTTTTTAATTAATAACACAACATGAAAAAATTATTGTCATTATTAGTAGTTGCTGGAATGGTTACATTCGTAGCATGCGGACCCAGCGCCGAAAAGAAAGCTGAACAAGCTAAGGCTGATTCTACACGTATCGCCGACTCTGTGAACCAGGTTAATATGGACGCTCAGAAGCTTGCAGACTCAGTTAAAATGGCTGACTCAGTTGCAAAAGTAGCTGCTCATGCAGATTCTGTTGCAAAAGGCCTTATTAAAGTGAAGAAATAGTCATTTGACTGGTTCTTAAGCAAAAAAGGAGCGGCAACACTCCTTTTTTGTTTTCAAGGAAATTGGTAGCGCTTTTAAATTTCTGTATTTTTACGGCCTTTGGTTTCAACTCCAACGAAACATAAGGTCAATATAACAGGAATATGCGATATTTAACCCCGGCAGATCTGCATGCGAAACTTAAGCAAGGAGAGGATGTGTGTATTATCGACACACGTGAAGCTGAAAAATTTACCGAATGCCATATCAGGGGAGCAATTTCCGTTCCGCAGATTTTAATTCCGAATAATCTTGAGAAATTCCCACTTGATGGTTTAGTGGTTATATACTGCCAATACGGGATGAAAAGCGAACAGGTTTTCATATATCTGCGCGAGAAAGCAAAGCGGAGAAACATCTATATCCTCGAAGGTGGAATTTATCAGTGGGCTAAAGATGTAGAACCTTCTCTGCCGGTTCTCTAGAAGATACTCAAAATCCGTCCCATTCAATGCAAAATACATAAGAAAACCCTGACAAAGTTTGCCAGTTTTTTTAATAACTATTTAACTTCCTATAATTTAGAAAAATCAGGAAAAATTCCAGATGAATATTTCCCCGAAGCAAGGTTATTTTTAATATCGGCAAAGGCTTTAATGGTATATTCAACATCTCCGGGAGTATGCACAGCAGTAGGAATCAATCTGAGCATAATTACTCCTTTAGGAACAACAGGATAGGTGACAATGGAACAGAAAATATTATAATTCTCTCGCAAATCTATTGTGAGTTGAGCAGCTTCCGGAATACCGCCATTCAAAAATACAGGAGTTACAGGCGATTCGGTATTACCAATATCAAGACCATTGTCTTTAAGTCCATTTTGTAAAGTATCCACGATGGTCCACAACTCATTTTTGAGTTGGGGCTGGGTACGGATTAGATCGAGACGCTTCAAAGAGCCTATTACCATTGGCACAGGCAATGATTTAGCATAAGTCTGTGACCTCATATTATGCCTTAAGTAATCGACGACATCCCTACGTGTGGCAACAAAAGCTCCAATTCCAGCCATAGCTTTGGCGAAAGTGCCAAAATAAACATCAACTCCATCCTGCACACCTTGTGCTTCAGCCGTACCAGCACCTGTAGCTCCCATCGTTCCAAATCCATGTGCATCATCCACCAGCAACCTGAAATTGAACTCTTCTTTCAATTCAAGAATTTCTTTCAGTTTGCCCAGATCACCCGACATGCCGTATACACCTTCGGTAATCACGAGGATGCCACCACCACTGATGGCTGTTAATTTCTTTGCACGTTCCAGTCCTTTGCGCAGATTCTCTATGTTATTATGTGGGTACACAAACCGCTTGCCCATGTGGAGTCTTAAGCCATCGATAATGCAAGCATGCGCCTCAGAGTCGTAAACAGCCACATCATTCCTATCCAACAGAGAATCTATAATGGAAATCATTCCCTGATAACCGAAGTTCAGCAGAAAAGCGTCCTCTTTATTCACAAAAGCAGCCAATTCGCGCTCCAGTTGCTCATGATATATGGTTTGACCAGACATTATGCGGGCACCCATAGGATATGCCAAGCCCCATGCGCGGGCTGCTTCAGCATCCGCTTTGCGAACTTCCGGGTGATTGGCAAGACCCAGGTAATTATTAAGGCTCCAAACCAATCGCTCCTTTCCCCTGAACATCATCTTATTCCCGATTTCACCTTCCAACTTCGGAAACATAAAATAGCCATCGCCTTTTGCTCCATACATGCCCAATGGGCCAAGGTTTGCAACTCGTTTTTCAAAAATATCCACAATATATGTATTTAAGTTGATTGTTATGCTAATCGCATGCAAAACTAAAAATTATCTGTAAGCAACCTATTTGTAATGTATAATATTTTATGCATTCATGCATTGGCGAATAAAGGGAAGTCTACGCTCTAAAGGATTATCTTAGCCATATTTCCTGAACTTTATTTTTATCGGGTTGTTGATATAAGTTAGCTTACCTATGATCAAACTGACAAACAGCAAACATTTATGCCACAAAAAATTTCTATCCATTGGTTCCGTCGCGACCTGAGATTGCAAGATAACAGTGCCCTTTACCATGCACTTAATTCTGGGCTGCTCATAATGCCTATCTTTATTTATGATACTGATATCCTCTCGTTACTTTCTCACAAAAACGATTTGCGTGTAACATTCATTCATAGGGAAGTTGAAAAGCTGAATATCAGCCTCAAAGCCCTGGGATCATCGTTGCACCAATATTCAGGCCGACCCGAAGAAATTTTCAAGTCACTGGTTGCACATCTTGAAATTGATAAGGTATACGCTAATACAGATTACGAACCATATGGTATTGACAGGGATGTTAGAGTTTCAAAATTACTTGCATCGGCAGGAGTTGAGTTCAGGACATTTAAAGACCATATCATTTTCGAAAAATATGAAATCGTAAGGCCTGATAACCGGCCATATACCGTCTTTACGCCATACAGTAAGAGATGGATCGAAAAGTTCTTGAAACAGATGCCCCAATCTTTTTCGTCTGAAACTCTTCTCAAAAACTTTAAGCCTTGTCCATATGCACCTGGCATTGCATTGGAGAAAATAGGATTTCAGAAGATGGATTTCACGTTTCCATCATCAGTTCCTGATGAGAAATTAATCCGTAATTATCAGCAATATCGTGATTTTCCTTCAATGGACCGAACATCGCATCTTGGTCTTCACCTGAGGTTCGGTACTGTTAGCATCAGGCAAATCACCCGCCTGGCTTATCAACTGAATGCAACCTGGCTGAACGAGTTGATCTGGCGCGAATTCTTCATGCAGATACTCTTTCATTTCCCGTATGTGCAGGTATCTGCATTTAAAACCCAATACAACCGCATCGAATGGCTTAATGATGAAAATAGTTTCTATCAATGGTGCGAAGGCAAAACAGGATATCCTTTGGTTGACGCAGGTATGCGCGAACTAAACCAAACAGGTTTCATGCACAACCGTGTTCGCATGGTAACTGCAAGTTTCCTAACAAAGCATCTATTAGTCGATTGGCGATGGGGAGAAGCCTATTTTGCTGAAAAACTGCTTGATTTCGAATTATCTTCAAACAACGGTAACTGGCAATGGGCGGCAGGAACAGGCTGCGATGCTGCACCATATTTCCGGATTTTCAACCCTCAGGCGCAAACGGATCGGTTCGACCGCCAATTGGCATATATCAGGCGGTGGATACCTGAATCAGAAAGCAACAATTATCCGAATCCACTTATCAATCACAGCTTTGCAAGAACAAGGTGCCTTGCAGCTTATAAAAAAGCGCTCAACAATTGATCGAATGCCTTATATAATAATACTTTGATAACATCGTTTCATTATTGACGACAAAGTTGTAATTTTGCACCATGATTCGAAACATTAAGCTTCCAATTTCTATCGTAGTTTTATTTGTTCTGGCCTCCTGCAACAGTTATCAAAAACTACTGAAGGGCTCTGATAATGACCTGAAGTACGAAAAAGCCATAAGCTATTACGAAGCAAAGGATTACTACCGTGCACTTCAACTTTTTGATCAGCTCAATGCTTTTTTCAAGGGTACTGATAAAGCAGAACGCATCGCTTATTATTACGCCTATTGTTATTATAACCAGGATGACTACCTGATGGGTAATTATTATTTTAAACGTTTTGCATCCGGCTATCCGAATAGTCCTTATGCAGAAGAATGCGCCTACATGGCGGCTTATTGTAATTACCAGGAATCCCCGCGCAGTAATCTGGACCAAACCAGCACTTACGATGCTCTCAAGGAGTTGCAGCTTTTTATTAACAAATATCCCAAAAGCGATAAAGTAGCCCGGGCAAATGAACTTATGGACGAGTTGCGCTCCAAACTCGAAAAGAAAGACTATGATATTGGCATGTTGTATTTTAATATGGATGACTATAAAGCTTCTATTCAAATATTTAAGAATTTGGTGAAAGACTATCCCGATTCAAAACACCGTGAAGAAATCTTATATTATATCTTAAAATCAAACTATAAATACGCCAGCAAAAGTATTGCTGTCAAGCGAAAAGAGAGGTTCACTGCAGCGGTGGAATCCTACGACGACCTGGCAACCTCTTTTCCGAAATCTGAATATCTGAAAGAAGCCCGCATTATGCAGAAAACAGCTCAAAAAGAAATTAGTAATTAGGATTTTAAATTAGCACAACTACTATGGATTTCAAAAAACTAAAAATTGACACTACCGCTGTAACGCGGAACATGAACGACCTGAACAGTCCTACCGGTAATATATACGAAACAGTTTCGATACTTGCCAAAAGAGCTAACCAGATTGCGCATGATATGAAAGAGGAGTTGAATAGCAAAATCGAAGAATTTGCCTCGCCAACTGATAACCTGGAAGAAGTATTCGAAAACAGGGAGCAGATTGAAATTGCAAAATACTATGAGCATTTGCCAAAACCTACGCTTATCGCCACCAGCGAATTTCTGAACGAACAAATCAGTTTCCGGAATCCATTGAAAGATACTCAGGCATAAAAGGGCTTTCATCTGCTTACAACGCTTCATATGCACCTGAACGGAAAAAAGATACTCATTGGAATCACCGGTAGCATTGCGGCCTATAAAATTCCATTCCTTATCAGGTTATTGGTAAAGGAAGGTGCGGAAGTCAAGGTAGTAATGACCCCTGCTGCTGCTGATTTTGTGACACCTCTTACGCTTGCCACACTTACGCACAGTCCAGTGCTTACAATGCCTTTTAATAGTGATGATGGCAGTTGGTATAGCCACGTGGAGTGGGGAAACTGGGCTGACATTTTCATTATCGCGCCCGCTTCTGCAAATACCCTGGCGAAAATGGCAAACGGGCTCACCGATAATCTGCTCACTGCAATTTATCTGGCGGCTAAATGCCCGGTTCTTTTTGCTCCGGCCATGGATGTAGATATGTTTAAACATCAGTCAACACAAGCTAATATTGCACGCCTGCAATCATTTGGTAATATTCAGATTGCTCCGCAGGTTGGCGAACTGGCCAGTGGTCTTACAGGAGCCGGTCGCCTGGAAGAACCGGAAGCCATTCTACGGATTCTGATCGACTATTTCAGTCAATCTGAATCATTCAAAGGTAAGAATGTACTTATAACAGCGGGGCCCACTTACGAAGAAATAGATCCTGTACGTTATATAAGTAATCACTCAAGTGGAAAAATGGGTTTTGCGCTTGCCACGGAAGCCTGCCGAAGAGGCGCCAGTGTTACACTTATAACCGGACCAACTGCACTTGTTGCTGATAATCCAGGCATAGTAAGGGTAGATGTAATTACTGCCGGGCAAATGGCAGAAGCATGTTATGCATATTTCTATAAAGCTGAAATTATAATAATGGCTGCTGCAGTTGCTGATTATAAGCCTGTTAGTATGGCTGATCAGAAAATTAAAAAAGATGAAAAGGCTCTTATAATAGAATTTAAACCAACCTTAGATATCCTCAAAAATCTGGGCAGCCGCAAAACAGATCAGCAGTTTTTAGTTGGCTTTGCGCTCGAAACCGACAATGAAGAGCAAAACGCCCTGAAAAAACTCAGGGAGAAGAACCTCGATCTGATTGTTTTAAATTCGCCATCCGGAGAGGGAACTGGTTTTGGTTATGATACCAATAAAGTAACAATCTTTATCAAAAGCGGCGAAAAACTGGTCTTCACGCTCAAAAGCAAACAACAGGCTGCAAACGATATTCTTGATACCATTTTACATTGTATTCAATAATGTGTATTTCATAAATATGAAAATTCAAAGTATGCCCAGATATTCAATAATGCTTTTCCTTTCTTTATTTTCCCTTGTGGTGCCTGCGCAGGAATTTAACTGCTCTGTTCAGGTTTCATCGGTACAGGTAGAAGGTACAGAGAAAAAGATTTATGAGACAATGCAGCAGGCCATTTACGAGTTTATCAACAACCGCAAATGGACAAACATGATTTACAAACCTGATGAGCGTATTGAATGCACAATACTGATCACTATAAACGAACGTGTTTCTTCAAATATTTTTAAGGCTAAACTCAACCTGGTACTACAGCGCCCTGTTTACAAAACATCATACAATACCACCATATTAAACTACATCGATAAAGATTTCGATTTCGATTACATCGAATTCCAAAACCTTGATTTTTCGCCTGATGCCTATACTTCCAACCTTACATCAGTATTGGCCTTCTATATAAATATCTTTCTGGGACTCGATGCTGATACATTTTCCAAATTTGGAGGAACACCCTATTATGAAAATGCTCAGGCTATTGTAAATGCTGCTCAGAATGCACCCGAAAAGGGCTGGAAAGCTTTTGAAAGTCAGAAAAACCGCTACTGGCTTGTCGAAAATCTTCAAAGAGCGACATACAGCGGAGTTCGCGAAGGATTGTACGATTATCATAGATTAGGGCTGGATTTAATGTCGGAGAACATGGAACTTGGTCGAAGCGCTGTTACGGATTGCATCGAACTTTTTCGAAAAGTAAACCGTGAGCGACCTGCCCTGTTTCTGCTCCAACTCATGCTGGATGCCAAACGCGACGAGATCATCAACATTTACACGCAGGCTGCCCCAACTGATAAAGCCAAAGTAATTGCAGCGCTTAAAGAAATTGATCCGGCCAATGGTTCAAAGTACCAGAAGATAATGGAAAACAAATAGATCTCCATTATTCCCGCTTAAATTCATACATTTGTTTTGTTGCAGATAAATAGAGATTGTCTACATGTTATTGCATTTATCCATTGAAAACTTTGTGCTGATCAGGAAACTTGATATCAGTTTTTCCGACGGCTTTTCTGCCATTACCGGCGAAACAGGTGCAGGGAAATCGATATTGGTGGGCGCATTGGGCCTTATCCTGGGGCAACGCGCCGATACTCAGGTATTGATGGATAAATCGCGAAAATGCATTGTAGAAGGTACATTCGCATTAACCGGATATGGGCTGGAGCCATGGTTCGAATCAAATGATATCGACTTCGAGGCGCATAGTATATTCCGGCGCGAGATAAACACACAAGGCAAATCCAGAGCGTTTTTAAATGATTCACCTGTTTCACTTTCGCTGGTAAAAGAAATTGGCGACCGGTTGGTAGACATTCATTCTCAGCACCAAACGCTGGCGCTCAACGATTCGGATTTCCAAATGGCTGTGGTTGATAACATGGCCGGGCATCAGGCTTTGCTTCTTGATTATTCGGGCTTGTTTCAGGAATATAAACATCATCAGCAGCAACTGCAGGATTACACCGAACGTGAAAACAAGTCTGTGGCCGATCGCGATTACTTTGAATTTCAGTATCATGAACTGGAATCTGCTAACCTTAATACCGGGGAACAGGAAACGATTGAACAGGAACTGAAAGTTCTTGACCATGCTGAAGAAATAAAATCAAGATTGTTCAATGCATCCCAATACCTTGCTGGTGGAGAGAACCCCATAATAAGCCGGATTTCCGAGGTAAATACTATTTTATTGCAGGCTGCGCGCTTCCACCCGGCTGTAAATGAACTCCAGCGGCGTTTTGAAAGTTGCTTTATCGAAATAAAAGATATCTCAAACGAGCTGGAACAAATAGAAACACATGTCCATTTTGATGAGGGACAGGCTGCACAGTTGCGCGAAAGGCTCAACCTGCTGTATCATCTGGAACAAAAACATCAGGTTAAAAGTATTGAGGAACTCATTGCTCTTCAGCAATCGCTTTCCGATCAATTGTTGGGGATTGCTTCTATTGCCTCCCGCATTGCAGAATTGGCCCACATAATGAGCGAAACTGAAAACAAACTTAATGAGCTTGCCGAAGAATTATCCAAAAACAGGCACAAAGCCAAGCCTCTGATAGAAAAAGATATGCATGCTTTGTTAGCCTCTCTTGCGCTGCCCGATGCCCGCTTTTATATCGACTTGCAATCAACGGCACAACTTCTCCCGCGGGGAATGGACAAAATTGATATACTGTTTAATGCCAATAAAGGAGGTGAAATGCGCGCTGTTGCCAAAGTAGCTTCCGGCGGAGAACTTTCGCGATTGATGCTGGCATTAAAATCTCTTCTCAACCAAAAAGGTTTTTTACCTACGGTAATATTCGACGAGATAGACAATGGTGTTTCAGGCGAAATAGCAGGCAAAGTTGGTGCAATCATGCAACGTATGTCGCAGACAATGCAGGTTATTGCTATCACTCACCTGCCTCAGATAGCCGGGAAGGCGCATCATCACTACCTTGCTTATAAAGCTACTGAAAAAGATCTGACTATTTCCAGCCTGAAAATGCTCAACAATGACGAAAGGGTAGAAGAGGTTGCACGATTGCTGAGTAACGAAACCATAACAGAAGCTGCCAAGGCAACGGCTAAAGAGCTGCTTTCAAACTAATTTTTAAATTAAAAACTAAAATCTGAAATCATGCCCTATAATCTTCTCAAAGGAAAACGCGGAATCATTTTCGGCGCTCTCAACGATAAATCAATCGCTTGGAAAGTTGCCGAAAGAGCTTACGCCGAAGGCGCTGAATTCATACTTACCAACACTCCGGTTTCAATCAGAATGGGCGAAATTGACGAACTTGCAAAAGCCTGCAATGCTTTGGTAATTCCTGCTGATGCAACCAGCGTGGCCGATCTGGAGAACCTTGTAAGTAAAACCATGGAACATTTCGGCGGAAAAATTGATTTTATTCTTCATTCAATAGGTATGTCGCCAAACGTCCGAAAACGAATTCCGTATGATGATCTTAATTACGAGTATTTTTCGAAAACGCTGGATATCTCAGCTATTTCATTCCACAAGGTGCTGCAGGTTGCAAAGAAGATGGATGCCTTGAATGAATGGGGCTCTGTTGTTGCGCTTTCATACATCGCCGCACAACGCACGCTCTTCGAATACAATGATATGGCTGATGCCAAAGCAGCCCTGGAGTCGATAGCCCGCAGTTTCGGTTACATATACGGTCGCGAGAAGAAGATCAGGATCAACACGGTGTCGCAATCGCCGACTTTAACAACGGCAGGCAGTGGTGTAAAAGGCATTGATGGTCTAATGGATTTTACAGAGCGGATGGCACCACTGGGCAATGCAACTGCCGAAGAATGCGCTGATTATTGCATCACACTATTCTCTGATCTTACCAAAAAGGTTACAATGCAGAATTTATTCAACGACGGCGGCTTTTCAAGCATGGGTATGAGCTACCGTGCAATGGAGATGTATAATAAAAGCCTGGATTGTAATGATTGCAATCTGCATCCGCAAAATAGGGGACAGGAAGGCTGATGAATATTAGTTAACTTTGTGTTCAAAGGAGCAAAAATGAGAGCGGATAAAAAGCAAATTCTAACTGAACTTAATAATTTATTAAGGACAAGATTATCTGATAATCTTAAAGATGTTGTATTGTTTGGTTCAAGAGCTGATGGAAAAAGTCATAGCGACTCCGATTATGACATTTTGATCGTTTTAAAGGATAAAGTTGATTGGAAGAGAGAACGGGAAATTTCTGATTTGTGCTATGAAATTGAATTAAAGTATAATATTATCACAGATACACATATAATTAGTGAACCGGAGTTTTCTACTTTGAGAGGGAAGCAACCGATTTTTATTAATGCACTGGAAAAAGGTTATCACGCATGATTAATGACCAGGATAGAGAATTGTTAATTGATTACAGGTTAAACCAGGCAACTGATACAATTGAGCTGGCACTGTTTTTGACTTCCGCAGACAAGCTATCGGCTGCTGTTAACAGGATATATTACGGAATGTATTATGCTTTAACGGCTTTATCACTGAAACATCGGTTTGAGACTTCGAAGCATGGCCAATTGATTGGATGGTTTAACAAAGAGTTTGTATCTGCTGGTGCAGTATCTTGGTATGAGCTACCGTGCGATGAAGATGTATAATAAGAGCCTGGATTGTAATGATTGCAATCTTTGTTTATTTTTTTATACAAAATTGGTAATGAACGCTGATGAATAAATGAAATAAGAAAAAATAAAGTTTCCAATAAAGAGAACCGATGCAGAAACATTCTTTTTTGCTGTATAAATAGTGTTTGTAAGAAAATTCGAAGATTCAAAAAAAAATGATTTAAGAACAAGGATTAACGATTTTAGAATGTTGAAGTTCAATTACTTCTAAAATCAAAAATCGTTAATCATCATTCGTATTTCAAGAAATAGGAAGTTTTCTTAGAAGCAATTAATAGACCATCTGGTACATATCTATAGTCTGTGCCTTTCTTTGTGTGGTTTATAATGAAATAAGTTGCTACGAAAACATATTTAAAATCATTCAAGGGTTTAGGGTAATTGTATAATTACAGGAAGGAGCCTGATCTTTTTCAGGAGCTTTTTCAGGGTAAGTTGGTGTAACGGTATAGTAATATTGAACTCCTGTTGCTTTGGTTGGTAGAATGAACCGGATACCAGTTTTTATTTCGGACTTGAGCCTGATTCCCCGATTATTGACTTTCTGGTATTTCAAAAGGCGGATAATCCTTATTGCCTCCTCATCGCAGCCATATCCTATGCCTTTCAGTACTTTGGCTTCAATTACATGGCCAAGATCATCAACAACATAGCTTACATATACAGTACCCTGGATGTCGTTCTCAAGCGCCTGTGGCGGATAGACCAACTGCTCTGAAACGAACTGACGGTATGCATCGCGTCCACCAGGATATGTAGGTAGTTTAAGAAATTTTTTAGTTTTTTTATGCGATTGATTTTCCATGGACCTTCCGGTTGATTGCGTGATATGTGATGATCACTCACAAAGATAGATATCTTAGTTATACCACACGAACAACCTTTCCTTGTGTTGCCATGCTATTTTTTTTGCGGATTCTCCCTAAAAGAGTATTTTTGCACCCGCTCATCTGTCACAAAGGAATTTGCAAAGTTACGCACGGATTAATCTCCGTGCAACTCAGTGATCTCTGTGTCTCCGTGGTGAGCATAATTTTTAAACTTATGAGTTTTAGAATAATCGTACTTGCCAAGCAGGTTCCCGATACACGGAATGTAGGAAAAGACGCCATGAAAGCTGATGGCACCGTTAACAGGGCAGCCTTACCAGCAATTTTTAATCCGGAAGATTTGCATGCTCTGGAACAAGCCTTGCGTATTAAGGATAAGATGCCTGATGCAGAAGTAATTCTGTTGACTATGGGACCATTCCGCGCTGCTGAGATCATTCGCGAATCGCTTTACAGGGGAGCCGATAGAGGCTACCTGATCACCGATCGCAAGTTTGCCGGTTCCGACACCCTTGCAACTTCATACGCTCTTTCGCTAGCCATTAAAAAACTTGCTCCATTTCACATGGTAATTTCAGGAAGACAGGCAATTGACGGAGATACTGCCCAGGTGGGTCCGCAAACAGCTGAAAAATTGAGTATTCCTCAAATTACATATGCAGAAGAGATTATTTCGGTTGACGAAAAAACCGTAACTGTAAGGCGCAGGCTCGAAAGGGGAGTAGAAGTTGTAAAATGTGCACTGCCGGTGGCCATCACAGTCCATAGCTCTGCTCCGATATGCCGTCAGCGGATTTCTAAATTGCTGATGAAATACAAACATGCCCGCACTGTAACTGAACTTCAGAACGAAACAAAGGACTATACGGATTTGTATATCAACAGGCCATACCTGATGATTGATGAATGGACTGCCGACGACCTATCAGCCAAACCTGAAATGCTTGGTTTGTCAGGTTCGCCTACCAAAGTAAAAAAGATCGAAAATGTTGTTTTTCAGCATAAGGATTCCAGAGTAATCACCGGTGATGATAAAGAAATTGACGCGCTGATGCTGGAACTGATCAAAAGCCATGTAATCGGCTAAAAAACAAAAACTAAGTATAACCCCCCGACTAATTCAACCTAAACGTGAACAACATTTTTGTTTATTGCGAAGTAACGGAAGAAGGAACTATAGCCGATGTAAGCCTTGAACTTCTGTCAAAAGGCAAGAAGCTTGCCGGCGACCTGGATGTAAAGCTGGAAGCTGTTGTTATTGGCTATAATGTGGCTAACCTGGAAGCGCAACTTTTCCCTTTTGGTGTAGATTTTATCCATTATGCCGACGACGAAAGGCTTTTTCCTTACACTACATTGCCACATGCATCCATTTTGCTCAACGTGTTTAGCAAGGAAAGACCAGAGATTGCAATTTTTGGAGCGACCAGCATTGGCAGGGATTTAGCCCCGCGCATTGCATCGGCACTTCGCTGTGGACTTACGGCTGATTGTACGAGTCTCGAAATTGGTGACCACTTCGAAAACAAGACACAGACCGAGTATAAAAACCTGCTGTATCAGATAAGGCCGGCATTTGGTGGAAATATCATTGCAACAATCATCAATCCCGAAACGCGTCCTCAGATGGCTACGGTTCGCGAAGGTGTGATGAAAAAGGAAGAGTTTTCGGGTTCACACAAAGGAAAACTTAAAAAAATAGATGCCAAAGCCATTCTGAAAGATGATGATTTTGCAATTACCATCATCGAGCGTCATATGGAGAAGAGCAAGATCGATATCAAGAATGCCCAGGTCATTATTTCAGGTGGTTATGGCGTTGGCTCGCGCGAAAACTTCAATTTGCTTTTCGATCTGGCCGATGTTCTGGGTGCACAGGTAGGCGCTTCGCGTGCTGCTGTTGATGCCGGTTTTGTGGAGCACGAGCGGCAAATCGGGCAAACAGGTGTTACCGTGAGACCTAAGCTATACATCGCATGCGGAATCTCCGGAGCCGTTCAGCATAGGGCAGGTATGGATCAATCAGCTCAGATTATTTCGATAAACACCGATATTCATGCGCCGCTAAACCATATCGCCGACTTCGCCATAATTGGCAATGTAGCTGATGTAATTCCGAAAATGATCAAGTATTACAAGAAAAACTCGAAGTAAATCAACCGATTATCATGGAAAACTTCTATAACGACAACCCAAATCTCAAGTTTCACCTTACCCATCCTTTGATGGAGAAAATAGTAAGACTGAAAGAGTCCAATTATAGCGAAAAAGAAAAATACGATTTTGCACCGCTTGATTATGAAGATGCCCTGGATAACTACGACAAGGTAATGGAGATCATTGGCGAGATCAGTGGCGAAATCATCGGCCCCAATGCCGAATCGGTAGATAAGGAAGGGCCAACGCTCATAAATAACGAGGTAATTTATGCCCGCGGCACACAGCAGAACCACGATGCGCTTGTAAAAGCAGGCATGGTAGGCATAGCGCTGCCAAGACAATACGATGGGCTTAACTTCCCAATAGTTCCTTATGTTATGTCGGGCGAAATAATTTCGCGCGCCGATGCCGGATTTTCCAACATCTGGGGATTACAGGACTGTGCAGAAACCCTCTGTGAATTCGCTTCAGACGAAATTAAGGCTGAATTTCTCCCGCGTTTCAATAAAGGAGCCACTGCAGCCATGGATCTTACTGAACCTGATGCGGGATCTGATCTCCAGGCTATTCAACTCAAAGCGACATTCGACGCACAAAAGGACATGTGGTTTCTGAATGGTGTGAAGCGCTTCATTACAAATGGTGATGCTGACATTTCGCTTGTTCTGGCCCGTTCCGAAGAAGGAACCTCTGACGCACGAGGACTTTCTCTTTACGTGTACGATCGTACTGCAAATGCTGTGAAAGTCCGCCGTATCGAAAACAAGTTAGGGATTAAAGGATCGCCAACCTGCGAGTTGGTTTTTCGCAATGCACCGGCTAAGCTTATCGGCGATACTAAATTGGGCCTCATTAAATACGTTATGTCGCTGATGAATTCGGCAAGGCTTGGCATTGGAGCCCAATCAGTTGGTATTGCTGAAGCAGCATACCGCGAAGCCTATAAATACGCTACAGAACGAGAGCAATTTGGTAAGTCCATCATTCAATATCCTGCCGTTTACGAATTGCTTACCAATATGAAAGTAAAGATCGATGCTATCCGCACTTTACTTTACACAACTGCCCGGTATGTCGATCTTTACAAGGCTTATTCTTCTACCCAAAAGGAACGCAAACTCGAACCGGAAGAGCGCGAGGAAGCAAAGTCCTACCAAAAACTGGCCGACGTTTTCACGCCAATGCTAAAACTTTTCGCCAGCGAATCCTGCAATCAAATTGCATATGATGCTATCCAGATATTTGGTGGTACCGGCTATATGAAAGATTTCCCGATCGAACGTATTTATCGCGATGCACGTATAACCACTATTTATGAAGGGACTTCGCAATTACAGGTTATCGCTGCCATTCGCGGCGTAATCAACGGAGCTTACCTCAAAGCAATGCGCGAAAATGGAAAATTAGCCATTAAACCCGAATTGGATTATTTGCGCAATTCGCTCGAAAAAATGACAGAGCAGTTTGCCAAAACAGTTGAAAAAGTGACTGAGTTTAATGATAATGAATATCTTGAATTTCATTCCCGCCGCCTTGTTGAAATGGCTGCCAACGTATTGATTGGTTATCTGCTATTACATGATGCCAACAGGAGCGATGCTTATACAAAATCTGCTGATATTTTTATTCGCAAAGGAAGAGCTGAAAATATCCAGGCTGTTAGTTTTATCAATAATTTCCAGCCAAAAGACCTTAGCGACTTTAAGCTCTAGGCTTCATTTAGCCTAAGCAGCATTCCAGCTTTAACAGCAAAAGAGCCTCACGGCTCTTTTGTTGTTAAGGTTCATAAATGTCCTTTAACCTGATTAATTCCTAAACCTCAATAAAGACAAAAGATAAAAGGCTAAAGATAAAAACTATTGAAATTGGTTTGCAAATGCCTGACTTTTATCTTTTTACTTTTGTCTTTTATCTTCTGCATGAATAATGCAGGTTAAGTCTTATTCGGTGATTTCAGCGGTAGGTTCTACGGAATTTTCAACAACATCAGCTGACTTAACGGTAATTTGATGGGCTTCCTCATCGAAATCTATCATCAGTATGGCTCCCTCCTTCAGGTTCTCCCTGATAATTTCTTCGGCAAGCGTATCTTCCACATACTTCTGGATAGCGCGTTTAAGTGGTCGTGCACCAAACTGGGCATCCCAGCCTTTTTCCAGAATAAAATCTTTCGCTTTTTCGGATATCTCCATCCTGAATCCCATCTTTTCAACCCTATGAAAGAGGTTACGCAATTCTATATCAATAATCTTGTGGATGGCTTCCCGTTCAAGCGATTCAAAAATGACGATATCGTCGATCCTGTTGAGGAATTCAGGCGCAAACGACTTTTTAAGTGCATTTTCGATTACACTCTGTGCATTTGAGGACCATGACGATTGCTTGGCGGAAGTATTAAAACCAACTCCGCTGCCAAAATCTTTCAATTCGCGCGACCCGATATTCGAAGTCATGATAACAATAGTATTCTTAAAGTCCACACGACGACCAAGGCTGTCCGTAAGTTGCCCATCATCGAGAACCTGCAGCAGAATATGGAAAATATCAGGATGTGCTTTTTCAATTTCGTCAAGAAGGACAATGGAATATGGCCTGCGACGCACTTTTTCGGTAAGCTGTCCGCCTTCTTCATAGCCAACATAACCTGGAGGGGCTCCAACAAGGCGCGAAACTGCAAATTTTTCCATGTATTCACTCATGTCAATGCGTATGAGTGCTTCTTCCGAATCGAACAGGTATTTAGCCAATACTTTTGCCAGATGAGTCTTTCCAACTCCGGTTGGTCCCAGGAAAATAAATGTTCCAATAGGTTTATTCGGATCCTTGAGACCTGCGCGGTTGCGGCGAATGGCTTTAACTACTTTGCGGATAGCATCAGTTTGCCCAACAACAGTCCCTGCCAGCTCAACCTCCATGTTAAGCAGGCGGTCGCTTTCGTTCTGGGCAATGCGTTGCACAGGAACGCCGGTCATCATAGCAACTACTTCGGCTACATTTTCGGAAGTAACAACCTCCCGGTGAATTTTCGATTCATCTTCCCAGCGTTGCTTTTCTGAATCAAGATCGGTCTGAAGTTTACGCTCATTATCGCGGAACTTGGCTGCTTCCTCAAATTTCTGACTGCTGATAGCCTTGAGTTTCTTCTGTTTTACATCCTCTATCAGGTTCTCGATATTAATAATTTCGATGGGCACATGCAGATTGGTGATATGAACGCGTGCACCAGCTTCATCCAGCGCATCAATAGCTTTATCAGGAAGATACCGGTCTGTTATATAGCGATTTGTAAGATAAACACAAGCTTCAATTGCTTCAGGAGAATATTTCACCAAATGATGATCTTCATATTTCTCCTTAATATTATTAAGAATTTCAGTTGTCTCTTCCGGCGATGTCGGATCCACAATTATCTTCTGGAAACGGCGCTCTAAAGCCCCGTCCTTTTCGATATACTGACGATACTCATCTAGTGTGGTGGCACCTATACATTGAATTTCGCCCCTGGCAAGTGCAGGTTTAAACATATTGGAAGCATCCAGCGAGCCGGAGGCATTCCCTGCACCAACAATAGTATGAATTTCATCAATAAAGAGGATGATATCACGGTTTTTCTCAAGCTCGTTAAGCACAGCCTTCATACGTTCTTCAAACTGCCCGCGGTATTTGGTTCCCGCTACCAGCGAAGCAAGATCGAGTGTAAAAATGCGCTTATTAAAGAGTGCCCGCGATACTTTTCGCTGTACTATCCGCAATGCAAGACCTTCAGCTATCGCTGATTTACCAACACCTGGTTCACCTATAAGGATTGGGTTGTTTTTCTTACGGCGGCTAAGAATCTGCGAAATGCGCTCCAGTTCTTTTTCACGGCCTACAATCGGATCGAGGCGGTCTTCTTCA
>Ga0315290_10000278_pt1 | contig 32087 bp, 21 predicted proteins | sample YL17G12_0_MG_FD_203627 | JGI IMG/M metagenome (GOLD analysis project Ga0315290, IMG submission 203627) | Sediment microbial communities from Yellowstone Lake, YNP, Wyoming, USA - YL17G12_0 | ecosystem: Environmental > Aquatic > Freshwater > Lake > Sediment | place: USA: Wyoming | collected... | reverse complement strand
GTCATTCCAAGCGACATGCCTCATGTTGTCGCCCAACACCGCCCTCCGTGTCCAGATCAGTTTTGACGAAAAAATGACTCCAGGCCGTGAACGGTTACCAGTCAAAGTAGTTTCATGCTCCGAAACCGGATCGTTGCCATGGGGTTACCGGGTGATACCTGGCACCACGCCTGCATTGTCTCGGTTTGACAAAAACGTTAGCGTTGTAGCTTCCGTCGGCTCCCAACCGAGGGAAATGTCGCGCCCTCGAAGCTCCTCCCGGACCGCCCGAAAGGTCTCAAACGAGGACGAATCGACCAGAAGGTAGACGTACTGTGTTCTTGTGTTGATCTCGCCGAGCAGCTTCTGGAAGTCGGACCCCGCCGACAATGCCAAGTCGACGGCGTCTCCCCGGCGAACGAGCGTTCTTTGCTCGCCGTCGCTAAATTGCGTGATGGAATAATACGGCTCGCGAACCGGGGTTACCGTGCCTTGGCTCAGCAGGACGGACACCGGCTTACGCGCATCGGTCGAGAATACCGGAGCGATGTCAATGCTGACGATCGGCCGCTGAATGATCTGGTGTTTGATCTTGGCGATTTCCTCGCGCTGCAAGTTGACTTCGCGGCTTCTCTCCAACAGCTTCTTCCTGAGTGCTTCGGATTCCTTGCGGGCCTGCTCGCTTTGTTCTTTCTCTCGCTCAAGTTCGTCGTTCAGCAGCAGGAGTCTTCTGAGCTCCTCGTCGAGGCGGCTCCCCTCTTCTTGCGACCTTTCAAAAGCCTCTTTGGCACGCGCACCCCGTTCCCCGGAAGCATCCATGTCGGGATGGGGTGCTTTCTTGCTGTTGGCTTCTCCCGCCAGTTTGTCGGCTTCGTGCTTTGCCTTCTCGCCCTGGTCACGGAGATGCCCGTTCTCTTCAGCCTTCTTGTCGAGTTGCTTTTGGATCTCCTCGGTGGACATCGACGGGTTGTACGTCTGGGCAGTCCCCGCGAGCCACAGCAGCCCGCTGGTGCTGATCATGGCGACAATCAGATTCAGGGCGAAGTCCGACGCCGATACGATGAGTTTCGACCACATGTGTCTAGCCTTCCTTTCCGGGGAAAACCAATTCCCAATCAGCGTTGACCGGTTCATAGCCGAATTCGATCGGCGCGCCCGTCTTCTGGCCGGCGGAGATCACAAAACTGCGGTAGTTCTCAAAACATCGGAAGCCGTCAGGGCGAACCAGAAACACAACATATCGAGTCCTTCGCGCGGCGGCTAAAAGCGTCTCGCGATCCGCTGCGCCAGGATCGGCGCTAAGCGTTCGTTCTTGCGGCTGGAGGATCGCCTTGCCGCGAGAGCATTCGACGAAAACGGGTTTGTGGTCGCTGACTTTCCGTGTTCCATCGAGGGCGGTCACATCAACCCTTCTTCGTTCTTTGTCCTTTTCCTTTCGCGCGACGTCACACTCGGCTGATAGTCGTTGTAGCTCGGTTTCGGCCTCCTGAAGGTCCTGTTTGAGTTTTTCCAGCGAGACATTGAGCCGGGCATTTTGCTGGCGAACGCCCGGAAGTTGTGCTGTCTTTTTCTCCTTGTCAGGAACCTGCTCGCGACGACCGTCATTCCCCGCCTCCGATTCGGCTGTTTTCTTTTCCCAGTCTTCTGCTGCCTCGTTGTTTGCACGCTCTTCTTCCGCAGCCTTGTCCTCCTCCTCCTTTTCTTTCCGTGCCTGCTCGGCGCGCGCTTCCTGCCCTGCCAGTTCGTCACGGTGCCTTTGGTTCTCCGCGATAGCATCCTGGTACTTCTGCGAGGCATCGACGTTCGCGAGTTGTTCTTCGTGCATCGAGAAAACGAGCATGTTCAAGAGGGCACCCATGCCGATGAAGCATAGGATGACAGGCGTGGCGAACATGGCAATGACAAGGTTTTTCCGGTTGGATGGCGACATGGCCATGGCTCCTTAATTTGCGTGTCCGTTGTGTTGATAGCGGATGACGACCTCTTCCGGCGTCCGGTTTCGCAAGGTCTTTTCGAGTTGGCCCACCTGGCGGATCATGTCTTCGGCAAGCCGGCCGTTTTGCCGTTCCAGCAGATCACCCACTCGATGCACGGATTGCCCCAGCCCATTGGCCACTTCGAGTGCCACTGTCTTGACCATGTCGGCATCGTGTAGCCGCTGCGCGGCGAATACTTCCATGACGGCGTTCTTCAAACCCTCGCGATAGGCGTTTGCCGATTCTTCGAGGATTCTTGTGAAAGCGGCTTTGGCCTCCGCCGCCATCTTGGCCGTCAATCTGCGGAGTTCCGCTTGCAGCACCGGTGTGGCCTTGTCACTGCCCAGATCCTCTTTCAGACCGAACTGTTTGCGAATATGGGCGGTGTATTGAACCGCCAATTTGCTTTCCAGCCGTCCGAGAAGGAAAGTTGCCGTGAACAATGGAACGGAACAGAAGGCGGCTAGAATCGTAGTATCCAGGGCCGTGGAAAGCGCGGTGACGAACATCATCACCGCCTCGGCCTTCGGCGCTCCGCCGCAGAAGGCGACAAACAGCCCTTGGTTCAGTCCCAGCAGGGTTCCAAGCAGCCCCAAAACGGGCAGGACGCCGGTGATGTGGTTGATGGTTTCGTGCGACTCGCGGATCTGCTCGGCATGGTCCTTTGCTACGCGCTCGGTGCAGGAGCCCGCCGCCGCCATACCTTGCTCGGCGTAGGTCTTGCTGACGACATCCAATTGGTGGGCCAATTCCCTCGGCCGCTGACCTTTTCCTTCCTGAAGGGTTTTGAATAGTGCACAGTTCGAGCGGTAATGGCTGAACCTGGAAAACAGCAACGCAACCACGATGCACGTGACCAGCAGGGTGATGTGCTGCACAGGCCCCCGCTCGTAGATGAACATGTAGAAGTGGTTGCTCGGCTCGGTGAATTGGAGGATCAGCACGTGGGCAAGCGTCAGCATGACGCCGGCGGCGGCGAGTATCTGCAAGGGCTTGGCGAATCGCATCTTTACGGCTCCTTTTGAAGATCGTTGTCTGTCGTCTTCACCTCTGACAGGTACAACGGCAAGGCATGACGCGAATCGTGCGGAGCAGCCTTACCGAGGTGCATTCGCATTTCAGGCCCCTCGCTTGGGGGGGTCGTCCAGGGCGCGACATTCACGTGGTGCGAAGTGGTTTTCCGCCCAAGGCAGTCAGCCGACAAAGCCTCGCCCAGTAGACGGCTCAATAGCGGGGTTGGTAGACTGGGGTTCTAGCGTGGTCCCGTCGAGGGGCGGGCGTCGCGGACTCTCCTTTATATTCTTTGGCCAACTTGAGGGCTAGAAACAATGGGGACTGGCTCCGAGCCCCACGCAAATCCCACGAGTTCGGAGATTGGCACGGTATCTGTCCCCATTTTTCACGCGATGAACACCATCAGATTGCAGAGGTTCGCCCATGAATCCGTTGGAGGCTCGGGATCGTTCCAGGTCGATCTCTTCGACCATGCTGGCAGGTGTGAAGCTCCGCCAGCCCGAGGCGTGGAACAGGCTCGTTGATGTGTGGGGCCCGATCATTTACGGCTGGTGTCGCCAACGCGGCATTCAAGCCAGTGATGCCGCCGACATCGTCCAGGAGGTCCTCTTGCAGGTATTTCTAAAAGTCCCCGAATTCGAGTGGGGAACGTTTCGTGGCTGGGTGTGGACAGTCACCAGCCACAAGATTGCGGATCATTTCCGCGATGGCAAACGGCAGCCCAAGGCGGTGGGTGGAAGCAGTGCGAACCGGTTTGTCCAGGACCAGCCCAACCCAAACAACGGCAACTTGGGCGACGACTCGGACGGGCTTTCGGCCACCGATTCCGATTCGCTGGTCGTGCGTCAGGTGCTCAAAGTGATCCGCGGCGATTTTGAGGAACACACGTTTCAGGCATGTTGGCGGATGACCGTCGACGGCCTGTCCGCGGCAGAGGTGGCCGACGAGTTAGGAATGACGATTCCCGCCGTCCGGCAGGCGAAATGCCGGATACTGAAACGGCTTCGGGAAGAGTTGGGAGCAATGGGGATTCGCGTCACGCCCCCGCGTTGTACTTAAAGGCGAACCATCAACTCCCCTCGCCCGGTTGCGGGAGAGGGGCAGGGGGTGAGGGCGCGTTGCAGGTCTCCTCTCCCTCCGGGGGAGGATTTGTAGAAGATCGTCCCCTCTCCCTCCGGGAGAGGGTTAGGGTGAGGGCCGCGAACGAAACAAGTCTGAAGGATTGAGCCATGTCCCGCACACTCTTCTCACATTCCTTCCTGCTACTCGTTCTCCTCCTAACCTGCCTCTCGCTCCCCACTCTCGCCTGGGCCGATGCCGAGGAAGACTTTAAGCAGCTTTTCAATCGCTGTTGCGAGCAATTGAGGGGCGGCAACCTCCGCCAGGCGGAACGCCTGGCCCTGGAACTAAAGCGCATGGCCGAGGGCCCGTTGGCCAACAACCAAGAACGCCTCGCAGATGCATTGAATACCTTGGGAATCGTGTACAAGGACCAAGGCCGGTATGCGGAGGCGGAGCCGCTTTATAAGCGATCGCTGGCGATCTGGGAGAAGGCCCTCGTCCCCGACCATCCCAACGTGGCGGCCTCGCTCAACAACTTGGCGCACCTGTACCAAAATCAAGGCCGGTATGCAGAGGCGGAGCCGCTCTACAAGCGTTCGCTGACGATTCGGGAGAAGGTTCTTGGGCCAGACCATCCTGACGTGGCCTATAGCCTCAACGGCTTGGCGGAACTATACAGGACTCAAGGCCGGTACGCGGAGGCAGAGCCGCTTTATAAGCGATCGCTGGCGATCTGGGAGAAGGCCCTCGGCCCCGACCATCCCAACGTGGCGGCCTCGCTCCACAACCTGGCGATCCGGTACAAAGACCAAGGCCGGTACGCGGAGGCAGAGCCGCTGATCGATCGGGCGATTGCCATCTACGATCGGGCCGGCTTCGCCGCCATCCATCGGAAGAACAGCTACTGGCTGCGCGCGGACGTCCATTGGGCACAGAAGCGGCGCGACGCTGCCGTGGCCGACCTGAAAGAGGCCATGAATCTGGTCGAGCAGGTCCGCGCTCAGGCGTCGGGTGGCGAGCGAGAACGAGCAACAACATTCGCCGGGCACATCTTTGTCTTCGAGAAGATGGTGGCTTGGCAAAGCGAGTTGCGCAATGTGAATGAGTGCTTAGACGCCTTAGAGCGGAGTCGGGCACGGGGACTTTTGGACCAGATCGAGACCCGGGGGCTGGACCTGCTGGCCGGCGTACCGGAAAAAGACGCCGAAGAACTCCGCCGGCGCGAACGCGAAGTGCAAATCCAAATCGCCAGCCTGCAGAAACAGATGGAGATGCTCGCCAATCGCAAAGACCTTTCGGAGGAGAAACGCAAAGCGGAACAAGAGAAGCTCGAAGGTCTAATGCGCCAGGCACAACAGCAGTACGCCACGGCCTACGCCGACATGCGCAATGCCTCTCCGGCCTATCGGCTGGCCGTGGGCAAAGACCTCAAACCCGTAACGCTGGAGAAACTCCAACAATGGGTCGCCGGGCAAAATGCCTTATTGCTAGAGTATCTTGCCGGTTCTGATGGTGCGTATGTACTGATCGTGCCGGCTGACGGTAAAGCATACCTGGAGAAGCTAACGATCGACGCCACCCAAGCAAAGGTTTTAGGCGTCGATGCTGGGCCGCTGACAAACAAGCGGCTTTCTGCTGCATTAAGCAACGAGCAAGGCACAGGCGCGTTGGATCAATTGCGTAAGGCGGACTCAGAAGAAATCGTTAAGAGTGTTGCCCCTGCCTTGGCTGTTCTCTGGGAGTCGCTCATTCCCAAAAAGGAACGCCAGGCGATTCAGAAGGGCAAGTACAAGCGTTTGCTGGTGCTGCCCGACGGCCCGATGGCCAAGCTGCCGTTCGAGACTCTTGTGGTCCGCACGGGCGACCGGCCTGAGTACCTCTTGGATGTTGGCCCGGCGATCGAATACGCCCCCTCCGCCACGATTTTGATGAACCTGGCGGAGCGCCGGGAGCAAAGCGCCTTGAAGGACCTGAAGGACCGCGAGCCGGTGCTGACGGTGGGTGATTGCCGCTATGGTCAGCCCTCGCAACTGAACGAGAAGAACCTGCTGGCCCAACTGGCGCCTAGGGCGCGGTACGGAACGCTTGGCGGCGGGCTCAATCCGCTGCCTTACTCGGCCACGGAGATACGATGGGTAGCTGACGTTTTTGGCGAGAAGGGAACCAAGGTGGCATGGCTGAAGGGAGACTCAGCCACGGAGGCTGCAGTGCGGCTCAACGCTCCAGGCCGGCGAATTCTCCACTTCGCCTGTCACGGGCTGGTCGACGAGAGCTACGGCAACCTCTTCGGCGCTTTGGCCCTGACGCCCGGTCCGAAGCAAGACAATCCTGCCGATGACGGTTTTCTGACACTTGCCGAAGTGTATGGCATGAACCTGAAGGGCTGCGAGTTGGCGATCTTAAGTGCGTGCGACACGAACGTCGGCCCACAGCAGCGCGGCGAAGGGATCTGGGCCCTATCGCGCGGCTTTCTGGTGGCCGGATCACGCCGGGTGGTGGCGAGCAACTGGCTGGTCGACGACGAGGCCGCGCCTAACTTCGTCAGTTACTTCACCAGCATCATCGCCAAGGCCGAGAAAGAAGGCAAGACGCCCGACTACGCCCAGGCCGTCCACGACGCCAAACTCTTCCTTCGCCATCACCAGAACGAAAAGTGGCGCAATCCATATTACTGGGGCACGTTTGTGTTGATCGGACCAAACTAAAGAAGAAGGGGACAGTCCCATTTTCGTCGGACGAACATTGGGACAGTCCCCAAAACGGGAGCAAAATCATGAACCAGACCTGTTTTCCGCAGGATGAGATTGCGGCATATATGCTTGGCACGGTAGACGACGACAAACTGGACGCCGTCGGCGACCATCTGGCCGACTGCCCGCGATGCCAAGAGATTGCCAAAGAAATGGATTCCGCCAGCGACAAGCTTACGGACCTCTTGCGTGGGCCGAAACCGGCCGACGACTTTTCCAGCGAGCCGGAATGTCAGCAGGTCTTGCCCAAGGTCAAGAAGATCGGCGACACGCTGTTCGGCTCCTCCGAGACGAGCCGCGAAGGAACTGCCGGCGACGAGCTTACGCTGCCGCTGCGGCTGGGGGAATACCTTCTTCTCGAACGGATCGGCGGCCACATGGGCGACGTCTACAAGGCCCTCCATACCACGATGGACCGATTCGTGGCCGTGAAAGTGCTCCCGGCCAAGGCCCTGGCCGACCAGCAGGCGATCGGTCGCTTCCAGCAGGAGATGAAGGCCGTCGGCCGGCTCGAACATCCCAACATCGTCCGTGCCTACGATGCCCGGGAAATCGAAGGTAAGCACGTCCTGGTCATGGAACTCGTCGAGGGCAAGAACCTCTCCAACGTGGTCGATTCCAGTGGGCGGCTCAGCGTGGCCGACGCCTGTGAAGTGGTTCGCCAGGCGGCCGTCGGACTCCAGTATGTGCATGAGAAGGGCCTCGTGCATCGCGACGTCAAGCCATCGAACCTGATGCTGACCCCCGAGGGCCAGGTAAGAATTCTCGATCTGGGGCTGGCTCGATTTCGCGCTCACCGACCGTCCGCCAAAGAGATGACCGGCGTCGGACAAGCAGTCGGCACACCCAACTACATGGCCCCCGAACAAGTCGCCGACAGCCGCCAGGTCGACACCCGGGCCGATGTCTATGGCCTCGGTTGCACGCTGTACAAGCTACTGAGCGGCCGCGCCCCCTATGATGACCCAAGGTATGAACACACTCTCGATATATTGACAGCCCACCTGTCCGAGCCGGTCCCGTCTATCAAGGCGGTTCGCCCGGATATTCCCGACGAGTTGGCAGCCGTCGTCGACCGGATGCTCGCCAAGTCGCCGTCCGATCGTTTTGCGACCCCCGGCCAGGTCGCTGCCGCGCTCGCGCCGTTTGCCGCCGGCTGTGACTTGCGGGCCTTGGCCCGCAGCAGGGAGGCCGGGCACCCTTCCGACACGCGCCAAACGACACGGCCCCCCAAGCGGTTCTATTCCTGGTCCTGGAAGCTCGCCGCGGCCGCCGCGGTGTTGCTGCTGGTCGTGGGCGGAAAAGCGGCGCGAGAGCGGCTGGGCCATTTCTGGGGCGAGGACCGCGAAGTCGCGATTGCGCCCCAAGACACCGACGTGCCTGGGCAACAGGGCCCCGCGCCCGAAGATGCGCAGCTCAAGACCGAGCCCGGCGGCCGCCCCACGCCGGACTCGCAGCCAGGCCCCTCCACGCCGGGCCCAAGTCCGAAACCGACTCCCCAAGAGGGCCAGAACTGGCTTGCCTCGGCCCACAACGAGCGGGCCGCGTTCGTCGTCCACCTCGACGTCGATCACCCCGACCGCATCTATCGGGGCGCGCCCGCGGGTCCGGACGGCAAAGGCGAGGTGATGCACGTGAAGGTCAAGTCGAGCAAGGCCGGGTACCTCTACCTGATCTACCAGCCGGCCGACGGGTCGGTTCACTGCTTGTTCCCCAATCAAGTCCAGCGCGACAACAAGATCCCGGCCGGCAAGGACATCGTGGTTCCGCACCCGGATGCCAAGTTCCGGCTCCGCGTCGGGCCTCCCTACGGCAAGGAGCTGCTGAAGGCCGTGGTGACGCTGGTCCCTTTGGAGCCGGAAAAATTCGGCGTCGCTTCGCTCACCGCCGCCGACCTCACGCCGTTGCGTCCCGTCGTGCTGAAGAACGTGTTTGTGGAACTCAACGAGGTCCCGCTCAACTGGGCGGAAAACCAGGTGCAGATCACCACCATGCCGGGCGAGCCAGCACCGAAATCCCGTCTCCCTTTGGGCGACCCTCCGGATGAGGGCCACGGCGAAGGCAAGGCCCAGGGAGCGGGCCAAGATGAGCGTCAATCCCCTCTCCCTTTGGGAGAAGGCCAGAGTGAGGGCGGGCGAGCGGCAGAGGATCACTCCCCTCTCCCTCTGGGAGAGGGTTAGGGTGAGGGGACGAAGCGATGCAAACATCAAGGTATTGTCCGCCGCCCGCACAGCAAAAGGATGAGCCTGTGAACCGCTGGACCGTCGCACGTCGACTGCTTGGAGTTCTCATGGTCGTAGCCGCCTGCGCGGCCTCGGCGCTTGCGCAGGAAGACCCCGCAGCCGAGTTCGACCGGCTCCTTGGCCAAGCGTGGGACTATTATCGTGCCGGCAAGTACCAGCAGATGGAAGCCGCCGCGGTGAACCTGAAGGCACTTGCCCAACAGTCGCTCCCAGAGCGCCCCGAGTTCTTGGGACGCGCCCTGGGGACGCTCGGGCTGGCGCACTGGGCTCAGGGCCGCTCCGTGGAGGCGGAGGAGGCGCTGAAGGAGTCTCTACCGATCTTGAAGAAATCCTTGCCGCCAGACCACCCCGACTTGGCTGCAACCTACAACATCCTGGGCGCCCAGTACTGCGCTCAGGGCCGGCACGCGGAGGCGGAGGAGGCGTTGAAGCAGGTCCTCACGATCTGGAAGAAATCCCTGAGGCCCGACCACCCCAACTTGGCCACCGGCTACAACAACCTGGGCAACGCGTACTGGCATCAGGGTCGGTACGCAGAGGCGGAGGAGGCGTACAAGCAGGCTCTGGCGATCCGCAAGAAATCCCTGCCGCCGGAGCACCCCGACTGGCCCCAAAGCTACAATAACCTGGGCGCCCTATACTGGGCTCAGGGGCGGTACGCGGAGGCGGAGGAGGCGTACAAGCAGGCCCTGGCGATCTGGACAAAATCGCTGCCCCCGGACCACCCCGACTTGGCCAAAACCTACAACAACCTTGGCAACCTGTACCGCGATCAGCGCCGGTACACGGAGGCGGAGGAGGCGTACAAGCAGGACTTGCGGATCAAGAGGGAATCCCTCCCGTCGCACCACCCCGACTTGGCCACCAGCTACAACAACCTGGGCAACCTGTACAGCGATCAGGGCCGGTACGCGGAGGCGGAGGAGGCGTACAAGCAGGCCCTGGCGATCCGTAAGAAATCCCTGCCGCCGGACCACCCGGACTTGGCCCAAAGCTACAACAACCTGGGCAACCTGTACCGCGAGCAGCGCCGGTACTCGCAGGCGGAGGCGCTTCTGGATCAGGCGATCGCGATCGCTAACCGCCCCAGGCGTACGCCGGACCTCCGTTTCCACGCTTACTGGTCCCGCGCCGAGTTGGCGTGGAAGACCAACCGGCGCGAACAGGCCGTCGCCGACTTGAAGCAGGCGTTGGACACCATCGAGTGGCTGCGTGGGCACGCGGCCGCAGATGAGCTTCACCGCGCGGGGTTTTTTGCCGGCTATGTCTTCCCCTTTGAACTGATGGTCTCCTGGCAGACCGAGCTAGGCGACGCGGGGGAGGTGCTGAATGCCATGGAACGGAGCCGGGCCCGGACCCTCCTGGAGCAGATGGAAACGCAGGGCATGGACCTCTTGGCAGGCGTGCCGCAGGCCGAGGCCGCGCGCCTGCGCCGGGCAGAGCAAGAGGCCCAAGGCCGGGTGGCCAGCCTCCAGAAGCAACTTGATCTCCTCCCCCAACGCAGAGACCTCTCCGCCGCAGAGCGTCTGCGACGACAGCAAGAACTGGAATCGCAACTGAGCAAATCGCAGCAGGAGTTCTTCCTGGCCCGGGCCGACGTGCGCAATGCCAGCCCGGCCTATCGGCTCGCGATTGGCCAGGACCGCAAGCCGGCAAGCCTCGACAAACTCGGCAAGTGGGCCGGCGACCAGGGCGCCCTCGTTCTGGAGTACCTGATGGGCAGCAAGGGCGCCTATGTGCTGGTCTTGCCGGCCGGCGCCAAGGCGCGGGCGGAGAGACTCTTCGTCGCGGCGGAGCAGGCCCGGACCCTGGGCGTCGATGCCGGCCCGCTGACTGGCAAGCGGCTCTCATCGATCCTCGCCAACGACAAGAAGACCGGGCTGTTGCAGCGGCTCAGGGAGGCGGACACGCCCGAGACGACGAAGACCATTGCCCCCAGTCTGGCCCTCTTGTGGGAAATCCTTGTGCCCAAGGCGGAGCGGGAGGCGATCCTTGCCGGCAAGTACAAGCGGCTGGTGATTCTGCCCGATCCGGCCATGGCCCCGTTGCCCTTCGAGACGCTCGTCGTGGAGCCGGGCGAGAGGCCGCGCTTCCTGCTGGACGCCGGCCCGCCGATCCTCTATGCCCCCTCGGCCACGATCCTGCTGAACCTGGCCGGGCGGCCGGCACAAGCGGTGCCCAAGGACACCAAGCCGGTGCTGAGCGTCGCCGATTGCCGCTACGAACAGGCAGCGCCTCCGGAGAGCGACAGCCTGTTGGTGCAGCTTACGCCAAGATCGCGTTTCACCAGGGGGGAGCGGAGGCTCTCGCCGCTTGCGCATTCGGGCCTGGAATCGGCCTGGGTGGCGCAAGTGTTCCGGGCGGCGAAGACGCCGGTCGGCCAACTCCTGGGCGCCGACGCCACGGAGGCGAACGTCCGCTACAACGTCCCTGGCCGGCGCGTGCTCCACTTTGCCTGTCACGGGCTGGTGGATCAGGCGTGGGGGAACCTGTTCGGCGCGTTGGCCCTCACCCCTGGTCCCGGTGCCCGTGACGCGGCCGATGACGGCTTCTTGACCCTGGCCGAGATCTACGAGTTCAACCTCAAGGGCTGCGAGCTGGCGCTTCTAAGCGCCTGCGAGACGAACCTGGGGCCGGAGCAGCAAGGTGAAGGGACGTGGTCGCTGGCGCGGGGCTTCCTGGTGGCCGGTGCGCGGCGTGTGGTGGCCAGCAACTGGCTGGTGGACGACGAGGCGGCGGCCGATTTCGTCAGCTACTTCAGCAGCATCATCGCCAAGGCGGAGCAAGAGGGGCGCGCGCCGGACTACGCCCAGGCGCTGCACGACACCAAGCGCTGGCTGCGCGGGCACAAGAACGAAAAGTGGCGCAATCCGTTTTACTGGGGCACCTTCGTGCTGATTGGACCGAACTGATGTCTGTCCTGACACACACAATACCGGAGGACTGAACGATGACGCCTCGCGCAGAACGAACCGATGGGTGCGCAGGCACTTGTGCCCGGCGACTGTGGATCACCCTGGCCAGGGCGTCCAGCGTGGTCTGGTTGTGCCTCGTGGTTCCCGCACTGCACGTCAACACGACCCAAGCGGCGGAAGCCTCCGATCGCAAGAGCCGGCGGCAGGCGATTCTGATCGGCATTGACGAGTACCAGAAGGCGGCCCCCCTGCGTTGTGCGGGCAACGACGTGCGGCAGCTTGCCATGACGCTGCGGGAACGCGGAGAGTACGAGGTGCTGGAAATCGTCAACACCGCCCGCGACAAACCGTCGCAGTCGGAGACCGAGGCGATGCAGGCAAGAGTCAAGGACTACCTGGCGAGACTGGGGGGCGAAGACGATGTTCTCGTGTACTTCAGCGGCCACGGCTTTCGGGACACGGCGGGCCGGTTGTATCTTGCCCAGATCGACTGCAACCCCGCCGATCCGGCGCCGGGCGGCGTTCCCGTGGCGTGGTTGCGCGAGCAGTTGGCGGCCTGCAAGGCGAAGTTCAAGCTCCTGCTGATCGACGCCTGCCACGGCGGCGCGGAAAAGGGCGAGGACGAGACCGCGAGCGTGGCCGCCAAGGACCTGGCAATGCCGTTTGCAGACCTGGCCAGCGTGGTCACCCTGGCAAGCTCCCAGGGAAACGAGAAAAGCCTGGTCTGGCCCGAGAAACAGCAGTCGTTGTTCAGCTACTGGGTCAACCAGGGACTGAAGGGGCACGCCGACCAGAACGGCAATGGCCAGGTCAGCATCGACGAGTTGTACGAATACGTCTTCCGGAACGTCACCGACATCGCCGAGAGGCACTTCGGACGCAAACAGACGCCGGTGCGGGTTGTGCGTTCCGGGACGCCCGGCGTCCCGGTGGTGATCGCGCTGAGTCCGCAAACGCTCAAAGGGATGCTGGAGGACATGGCCGAGCAACTGGCCACGGCCATGCAGCTTCGCGGGCTGTCGAAGGTGGGGATTCCGGAGTTCACGGTGGACGCGGGCCCGCGCGAGCTGCTCGGCGGCAAGTTCGGCACCTTGGGCCGCTACTGTGCGGTGGAATTGGAGGGGGCGTTGATGAAGAAGAGCGCCCAGAAGTTCGAGGTGGTTCAGAATGCCGCCCTCCAAGAGGTATTCCTGACCAAAGGAATCGGCGTGAAGGACCTGCGCGGCGGCGCTGTCCGGGAGTTGTCGATCGGCAAGGCGAGTGTCCCGGTCCTGGCCCTGGGCACGCTTCGCAGTCGCGAGGGCCGGGTGATGACCGCCCAGTGCAAGCTGGTGGGCCTGGAAGGCCAGCAGACCTTCGGCACCGCGGGCGGCACGTCCAGCTTGAACGAGTCGGAATGGGCCATGCTGGGCCGGAGCGCCAATGCTTCCGTGCCGGTGCCGCCGACCGTGGACAACCCCCATCCGGACCCGATCGGGCAGTTAGACCGCGAGTCCGAAGGGGCGCACCCGCTGCTGAGCCCCGATTTCCCCTATCGAGTTCAGGTGATGGTGGGCAACGACGAGCGCAAGGGCGTTTTCCGCGGGAACGACCTGTTCGTGCCGCTTCGCAAAGGGGAAGTGTATTGGGTGCGGATTGAGAACCGGGACCCACGGGTCGTGCTGATGCGGTTGTTGGTCGACGGGCGAAACACGCTGCCCGAAAAGCCAAGAACCAAGGATGTCACCGTGGAGCCGAAGCGCCAACCGGCGGCCGAGTTGCCTGCCCAATGGGTCAACCTTGCCGAGGCCCGCCACTGGCAGCTCGATCCCAAGGGCACCTTCGGCATCCGGGGTTTCTTCAAGAAGCTGGGGGCAGAGGGGGCCTACCTGGAGTTCACGGTCGCCGACGCGCCCGACTCGCTTGCGGGCCGCGAGAAGTACGGCGAACAACTGGGCCTGATTACCGCGGCGTTCTACGCGCCCAAGGGCGACGCGCGCCGAGGCCTGATCACCGAGCCTGGCAAGGAACGCCAGCAGCAGATCCGCATGTATGAGGATCCCGGGGTGGGCAAACTACTGGCAGTCGTCAACATCCGCTACGTCGACGCGGAGGCCTTGGAGAAGGAGAAGTCGCTCGACGAGAAGCCCGTCGCGACACGATGAGGCCGAAGTCCAGGGGCCGTTTCGTAAGAACGGTTTTCGCTCGTTTGCGTACGAGGGACAGTCGAATCACTTCAGTCATTCGGCGAGGTTTGCCATGAACACCGTCAACACTCACGCCCGGTTGCGGCTCAACGCCGCAAGGTGGTCGGCCGCAATCGTTGCGGCCGCGTTCGCGCTCTGCGCCGCGACCGCGCGCGGTCAAAACGCCGAGGCTGCTCCGATTCCCAAGGATACGTGCATCCTCGAACTGACCCTGCCCGAAGGCGCCACCGTCACGATCGACGGCCGCGACTACGGGAAGCAGCGCCGCCTGGAGTGGTCGGAGCTTCAGCCGGGGCAGTTCTACTCCTCTACCGTCCGGCTCACCTTCCCCGACAGCCGGCAAGAACGGCATGACGTTCTTCTCGCCGGCGGACGCCTGGTCCGGTTGGCCTCTGACGGCGCGTCCGCAGCGAGACCCGAGTGGGTGCTCAACACTGGTCACCGCGGGGATGCCAAGTGCCTGGCTTTGAGTCGCGACGGACGCTATGCCCTCACCGGGGCAGAGGACAACATTGCGATTCTTTGGGACTTCCGCTCAGGCAAAAAGATCCGTGATTATCAGGGACATACCACGGAAATCACGTCCGCGGCCTTCAGTCCTGATGGTCGCCAGATCCTGACTTCCCAGCAGGAGGGGCCGGCCATCCTCTGGGATCTGACGACTGGCAGGCAGGTCCGTCGGTTTGGCAGAAGGCTGGAGTCCGTCGGTCGCGCCATCTTCAGTCCTGATGGGCGTTGGGTGCTTGCCAACGAAAAGGACGAAAGGGACCAGGCGGGAGCCGTTGTATGGGACAAGGAGACCGGTGCCGTCGTATCCATCTTTCGCCAGGGCAGCTCCGTAACCTGCATGGCATTCAGTCCAGATGGCCGTAAGATCGTCATGAACGGGCAGTCCGGAAACGAGCAGGCCCTGGTCCTGTGGGATGCAGGTACGGGCCGAGAGTTAAGGTTCCTCCGCGGCCATAAGGAGGGATACGACTCCGTAACCTTCGATCCCGAGGGACGGTTCGTGCTCAGCGGCTCTCGCCATGGGACCGCCGATTTGTGGGACGCCGCAAGCGGCCAGATCGTTCACACCTTTGATCTTCGCCCTGGGCGATCGGGATTCGATTTGTTCTCCCCTGTCCAGTGCGTGGCGTTCAGTCCCGAGGGCCGCCAGTTGCTCACCATGACATTCAAGAAGTTGACCGTTTGGGACATGGCGAGCAGACAGGAACTTCGCTCCTTCGGCGGGCCCTTCTTCCGCGCAGCCTGTTTCGCTCCTGGCGGGAAACCCCAAGTCGCGGCCCTGACCTGGGAAGGCAATTCGAACACCCGCGTGCGTCTCTACGACATCGCAACAGGGAACTCACCCGCTTCGTGGCATCTTCAGGAGGAATGGGCGTTTCACCAGCCGGTGCACGGCGCCGTCAGCCCTGACGGCCGCCGCATCGCAATCAGCGGCGGCGACGCACAGAACTCCATGCTCTTCGACACCGGCACGGCACAACTCACCGCCCGGCTCGGTGTCGCCAATCCACCCACGCGAGCGCAGATCGCCAGCTTCAGTGCGGACGGCAGATTCCTGCTGACCGCCGGCGAGAACAGGGCAATCCTCTGGGATGTGGAGACGGGCAAAGCGGTCAACGCTTACGGACCGCTCGACTACGTAGTCGGCTCCGCGATGCTCAGCCCCGATGGGAAGCACGTGCTCACGAGCGACCTGAATCGCACGGCCGTCCTGTGGGATCGTGCCACAGCCCAGCTCCTCCGCACCTTCGAGAAAAGCAACGGCTACAATGCCGCCGCGTTCAGCCCCGACGGCCGCCGCGTCCTGGCAACCCACGCTCGCAAGAAGGCCATCCTGTGGGATGTGGCCACCGGCGATAGCGTGCAAACGCTCGAAGGCGCCGCACAGGGAGACCTTCAATGCCTGGCGTTCAGCCCCGATGGACAGCGTCTGGTTACTGGCCACGGCTTTCTTCGAACCGGGGAGGCAATCCTCTGGGACGCCAACACCGGCGCCAAGGTGCATACCCTGGGTGGCCACCACGCCCAAGTGGGTTGTGTGACTTTCAGCCCCGACGGGCGTCATGTGGCCACCGGCTCTCAGGACGCAACGGCCATGCTCTGGGATGCAGCCACCGGCACGCACTTGCGCACTTTTGTCGGGCATGGCAACCATGTCACCGCCGTCGCCCTGACTGCCAGCGGCCAGCGCCTCCTGACAAGCTCGCGCGACGGGACGGCCCGCTTGTGGGATGTCGCCACCGGCCTGGAAGTCCTTCGATTTGTCGGCGGCGGTGGGTACGCAATACGCTCGGTGCCCGCAAGGTCGGCTTACGGTCTCTGGGGCGCACTGGGTAGTGCCCTCCGACTAATGGAACCATCTGTCATCGTCGAGCAGGATTGGCAAACCGACTGGCTCATGATGACCCCCCACGGCCTTTTCGACGGGTCCGAGGGTGGGCGGAAAAAGGTCATGTTCCGCGTCGGCGGCGGGCTGAACGTGGTGCCGGTGGATCGGTTCTTCCAGGATTTCTACTATCCCGGGTTGCTGGCCGCGATTTGGCGCGGGGAAAGACCGCTGCCCAAGGTGGAGATGGGTAGCAGCCTCCCGCCAATCGTGCGGATCCTCAAGCCGGACCGGGGCGGGGCAGTGGAAACAGACAACGTGACGCTCGAAGTCGAGGCGGTGGATGAGGGCGGCGGCATTCGGGGGCCGTGGCTGGTGCAGAATGGGGCCCGGGTGCTCGCACCGGGAAAGACCCGGCGCCAAGGCAAGGTCCTGCGGCGCGAGCTCGACGTGGCCTTGATCGAGGGGGAGAATCACCTGGAGATCCGGGCGGCCAGTGCCGACGGGTCCTGGGAAAGCGAGCCGGCCCGGCTCACCCTCCGCTATGAACGCCCGCTGCCCAAGCCCGAACTGTACGTCGTGGCCGTGGGCGTCAACCGCTACGGCCAGGAGTCCATGGACCTGAAGTACGCGGCCGTCGATGCCCAGGCCATGGTCCAGTTGTTTCAGGAGCGTGGGCCGGATCTCTATCGCCAGGTGCATCCGGTTGTGCTTGTCGACGAGCAGGCTACGAAGACCGCGATCCTCCAGGCCATTGCGGCCGCGGGCCGGAAGGCCCGGGCGCAGGATACCCTGGTTGTGTTCCTGGCCGGGCACGGCAGCGTGGTCGGCCAGCGGTATTACTTCCTGCCCCACGGGTTCCGGCGCACTGCGGCAAGCCTGGAGCAAGACATCCGGACGCTGGGGCTCTTGGATGCCGACTTGGGCGAGGCGGTGGCTGCCGTGCCGGCCTTGAAGCGGATGATGATCTTCGACTCGGGCCAGTCGGGCCGCGTGGGCCTGACGCGAACCGCCCGCGACCCATTCGCACTCCGCGGAGCGGTGGAACGCCTCAACCATGCCTATGGCACGTTCACCGTCACCTCGGCGGCCGTGTCCGAGCAGGCCCAAGAGGTGCCGTCGCTGGGGCACGGCGTGCTGACGTACACGCTCTTGGCGGGACTCCGCGCAGTCCGGTCCGGCCCGCTCCAACAGCAGTGGATCCAGCCCGGCAGCAAGGATCGCGTGGCCCAGGTCTTGGAGTGGTACGGGTTTGCGTCCAGCCACGTGCCGCGCTTGACCAAGGAGTTGTTCGGCCAGTCGCAGGAGATCCAGCACAACAGCGGCGGGACGAGTTTTCCGGTGCTGCCGATTCCGGCTTCCGCAACGCCGCCGCGGGAAGTGGCCATGGCTCGGCCGACGACGCCGCTGGAGCCCCAATCTCCGGAGGTCCTGCGAGGCAAGGGCCAATCGCGGGTCGTCGTGGTCGCGGTGGGCATCAACCAATACGCCGAGGAGGCGATGAACCTGAAGTTCGCCCGCGAGGACGCCCGGGCCGTCGCAGCCCTCTTCCGAAGTCGAGGCCCGCTGGTGTATCGGGAGGTGCACGCCAGCGAAATCCTGGATGAGCACGCCACGCGCGCGGGAATCCTCAAGGCCCTGGAAGAGGCCTGCGCCAAGGCCCAACCGGAGGATACCCTGTGCGTATTCCTCAACGGCCACGGGACCGTGGTCGGTCAGCGATACTACTTCATCCCCCACGATTTCCGCCGACAGTCCGGTCCGCTGGAGGAGGACATTCGGCGTCAAGGACTGCCGGCCGACGTGTTGGCCGATGTGGTGTCGAAGTCGCCCGCCCGCAAGCGGCTCTTGATTCTAGATACCTGCGCCTCGGGCGGGGCCTTGGAGCTAAGCCGCCGCGGCCGCGACCCATTCGCTTTCCGCGGGGCCATCGAGAAGCTCGGCCAGCAACCAGGCGTGTTCGCCATCGCCGCTTCGGGCGCAGGGGCGGAGGCCATGGAGATCAAGGAACTCGGCCACGGAGTGCTCATGTATGCGCTCTTGGCGGGACTCCGCGCAGTCCGGTCCGGCCCGCTCGAAGGCCAGGGACTCCAGACCAGCAGCCCGGACGGCGTTGCCGACGTGCTGGAGTGGTTCAGCTACGCCGCCGGCCAGGTGCCGCGGTTGACGAAGCATTACCTGCACGAGGAGCAGCACGTGCAAACGGTCGGCCAAGGGACGAGTTTCCCCGTTCTTCCGGCTCGAGAACGGTGAAATCGCGAAAGGCCCAAGATCGCTTTCGCAAGCAAGTGACGTGGCAACAAGTACTTGGGTTCGGGGAGTCGTTCAACGAGCCCGATCGCTTTGCTCGGAACACAGCGGTTTCGGTGGTGCACAAGACTACCACGAAACCCCTAGGTTTACCACGATTCTTTGCTACGATTTGTTATGGTTTGTTGCGGTTTGCAGTACCCCTGTTTTCGACTTAAACCACGAAGGTCTTTGACCTTAGAGCTGCTTTCCCGGCAGTGTGAACGCCTTTTTCGCAATGCAGAGGTCGAGAGTTCAAGCCTCTTCCGCTCCACTTCTTAAAGCCTTACGTAGCAATGATTTACGCAAGGCTTTCTTATTTAGGTTTCTGCAAAGGCGATGTCTGCAAAGGAAACTGCAAAGGAAAAGCGCACCGGTTGGGAAACTCGGGCGCTGACGCATTCGCCACCGTCTAGATGTTCCCCAGTGCTTGTCCCGCCGTTCTGGTCACATCCGTCCGACCATCTGCTCCTTGCACCCAGCCCCCGCTCAAGCCCCCCATCCCCAACCACATCTATACCACCCGGCGTCCTTTCCACGCCGTCCACTTCAGTCTCACGCTAGGCCACCTTCAGCGCCCCGGAGAACGCCGATCGGGGTTCTCCGAAGGCATCCCTGTCGATCGGCGGTGCGCCGGTCATCGGAGGAGCGCCCTCGGGTATTCGGTTTCTGGAGACGCTTTGAGGAGTGGCGCTCCCCAATCAAGCTGGGTGGGCAGGATCCCGGACGGTCCAGAGCGTCAGGTCTCAGAATATTGTCCCGCATGAGTGACCGGCGGAACAGAGAGTGCGGCGTGCAAGGTCGATTTCCCTTGCCACTCTCGAATGAGGGGTATCGCGGCAAAGACTGTTGGCGTCGGGGCTCAGGATGTTGCCCCGCAGAGCTACCTGGTGGGATGCTATCATGACCTCTCTTCCCGAACCCTTTCGTGGCCTTCATTTCGCGATCCATTGGTGCCTGCTTCTCTCGCCCGGAGGCATGCACGAAATGAGCGGCCGCGGCATCCTGTGCTCCGTCTTCCGCGAAGCGACGACGGCTGTGGAGAACCACCAGAGCGCCCGCCGACGGTGGGCCAAGGAGTTGGCGCTTTGGCGGGTCGCCCTGGCGTTCGGCTTCGTGTTCGAAGTGGATGAGTTCCTTGCGGCCGTGCGCAGCGTGCCTCGCGGCTGAGTTGGAGGACTCAAGGCTCCCCACTCGTGGAGTCCCCCCGGCGAGCCCGGCGATTCGGATCCGCCGGCTCGGTCCAGTGCAGGAAATCCTGCGACGTCGAGGTGCGGATGTCCCGTCCATCGCGAAAGTCGCGGTGATACTCGCGGTACTCGCCGCGTTGGGCATCCCAGAACGCGAGGTTTTGCGAGTCAAAGGCCCCCTTCGTGTTCACAGGCTCAGGGTGCATCAACGTCCAGTGGATTCCGTCCGCCGACTTGAACGCGTACAGCCCGTGCTTGCCGCCACCCACGCCGAGCGCCTTGCAGGCCGCGTCGGCCGCGCACTTGGGATTCGTGTCGCGGAAAGGCACGAACGCATGGCCCCCGACGCCGTCCCAGACGATGTTGTTCTGCTTCGAGCCGTTCCAGGCGAACAACCCCAGCTCGGGCTTTGTCCAGTGGATGCCGTCGGGGCTCTCGGCATAGCAGTACAGATCGCACGTGTTCGGGCGGTCCTTGCCGCCAAGATAGGAATAGTGGCTGCCGCGGTAGTACATCCGGTACTTCGCGCCGTCCTGGAACACCGTGACGTAGTTGGTCCCGTTCCCTTCCCACGGCGCGTCGGTCACCAGGACGACGTTCTGCGGCGTCGGACGATGCAGCCGCAAGTCGGCGGCGCCGGCTCCTCGACAGGCTGCCAGTGCGGCCACATGGCGTCGTCCGGTCGCGAGCGTGGTGATGCGTCGCTCGGAACGATCGGACAGCCGCATCACGTACAACTGGCGCACACCGCCGCGTTTTGAGCCGAACAGCAGCCATTTGCCGTCGGGCGACCACGTCGGCGCGAAGTTGAACGGCTGTCCGGTTGGTACGTGAACGGCATTCGCTCCGTCGGCATCCGCGAGAAACACCTGGTAGCTCTTGTGATAGGCGATCCGTTTGCCGTCGCGCGAGCTGCTCAATCCGTAGGCGAACTCCTTGGACTCCTTGGTCAGATCGACCTTGTTTCGGCCGTCGCGATCCATACGAAACGGATGCGAATTGCCGTCGATCAATGCCGTGAAGCCGAGCTTCGTTGGGTCACTTGGCCAGAAGAACAGCCCGCCGTTGTAGAAGCTGACTCGCTCGACCGCCGTCACGTTCGTCGCCTTTGCGGTGGCGAGGTCCGCCGCCACATGGCGTCGTCCGGTGCCATCCGCCTTCACAACGGTCGCGCGCATCGTTCGGACATTGGCGTGCCGCCCCCCGGGCAGATCGGTTTGCAGCTCGGTGTAGCCGATGAGGCGCTCAGGCCACCCGGCCGGCGCCGGGCCGGCGGCGCGCTGCGGAATCGCGGCCCAGAGGGCATCGGCGATGGCTTGCACGCCCTTGCTGTTGCCAAGGAACAAGAGCTTGGTAGCCGGGAGGCCGGAAAACGAGGCGAACTGGCCTTTCAGGGCAAGATCGAGCGGAAAGGTCACCGCGAACGGCTGCGCTGCATCCGCGGTTACTTCCAGCAAGGGGCATCTATTCTCATGATGTCTACCGCTGTGGGGCCGGAGTCAGCGATCCGCCCCCCGCGGCGATGTACCGCCCAAGGCCGGCCACTTTCTGCCGCTGGGGTGCAGACCGGGAACCTTGCCGGAGTCGACCGCCTGCCAGAACTTCGACGACGCCTTCCTGTAGATTCCCTCGATGCCGGCCGGGTGGTCGGAGTTGAACTCGATCCAGACGTTGGGCTTGGGGATGTTCCTGGGGCGAGTGACCTGCTCGGCGTACTTGCGGAGCACCACGGTCACCGGGCGATCGGTGCCGTCGGGGTTGATGATGCCGAAATCACTATTCTCGTTCGTTCGGAATCCGCCCGGATACCACCAGCAGACTGCGCCGTTGGCACCGCTCTGGAGGACCATCTTGAGGAAGTCTTCGTAGAACCTGCCCGCGAAATCCAGACTGGACGGGCTGGCTTGCCCGAGATCCCTATCCCAACTGCTGACGCCATACTCGGCCCACATGCTCGTCCCGGACGAGCTCGGCCACAACGCGGTAGCCTTGGGGCGCGAGCCTATCGGGGCCCCAGCGGGTCTCGACGACGACCGGGGCCTCTCCGGCCCGGGGCGAGATGCCGAACGTGCGATTGAACACTTCCGCGCCGGAGGCGAGGATGCGAATCCGCACATCCGCCTCGGCCTGACCGCGCCGACGGATGTTGAGGACCCTGGCGCCCAAGCGTATCGGTCGCCCGGAAGGACCGTGTAGAACTCGCTGCCGCCTTCCGCGAGGAATACTCCCTGGAGCATTCGTCCGGCCAGCGCGACGATGGCGCTGACCACCGGTGGCGCGGTAAGAAAACCTGGCTCGTTTCGGGGCAAAGGCAAGCCGGTTTCGTCGGTTTCTTTTCCGACCGGCCTTCCGCGGCTTACCGCCGGCAGTGGTGCGTCTTCCCAGGTCGGACCCCGGGGAACCAAGAGGCCGGCTGCCACCCCCTCGCGGGGCCTGCGTTTCTCAGCGACCTGAGCCTTGGCAGCCATGATCGGCAAGGCCGCTGACACAGGTGGGTCAGACGGGTGTCACCCTCCGTCGCTCGAAGCCGACAGACTCGATGTCGAGCGAAGGCGAGCGTCCCTCACACCCCGAGCCGGACCTCGTGGGCGGGTTTCTGTTTTTCTCCCTGCTTGGGCATGATCGATGCTCCTTGTGTCATTGGGTACGTGGTTCTCTCTAAGTACCCGCCCAAGCGCCTGCCCGCGCTATCGTTGCCCCCACTTGCCAGGAATTCCATCGCGAACCAGATAAAGCCGCCCCGAGTGGAAGACAGGCGACGACGTTTCCGGAATACCGTTGCGGAGGTTCCAGTTCACTCACATTACGGGTAAATACTCTTCATCTGCCAGGCGTCCAGACGTCTCAGCACCGCGTCCTGGCCTTGGGCCCGGAGGGACACGCCGAGACTGTCCTGACCGCCTGGATAGACTCGCATGGCGAGATACCGCTGGCCGTAGTCGCCCAGAAGATACTGGCCGCCCCGGTCGTGGCTGAAAAACAGCAGGATATGCTTCTCCCCGATGGGCTGAAAGTTGGGGCGGGAGCCATCTTCAAGCGGAAAGCCTTCCAGGAAACTGCCGTTGCACACCCGCCACTCCTCCACATTGGTGGAGGTCAACAGGCACCGGGAGCCGACCAAGCCGTAATAGGCATCCTCCTGTCTCCAGATGCATGAATCGCCCATGGGCTGACCGGGACGGGTGACAGGGTTTCCCCGGATCTTCTCCCAATTCAGCAGCAAGGGGTCTTTGGAGACCGCCACCATCTGGCCCGCTTCGACACCAGGGTAAAAGGCAACCACCTGATGCGGTTCCACGACCGTGCTCCCGGAGTAGCACATCCTCTCGATGCCCGGATAGATGGCGCAGGGCAGATCGCGCCAGTGGACCAGGTCGTCGCTGACCGTGTGGCCCCAATGCCGTCGCGGGTCTTCCGGCGGGTACGCCTGGTAAAAGAGGTGCCAGCGGCCCTGCCGGAAGCAAAGCCCGTTTGGATCGTTCAACGTGCTTTCGGGGCTGACGAACTGGTAGGCAGGGCGATGGCGATCCGCGGAAAGCTCCTTTCGCGAGGCGGCGAAGCGCACCATCAGTCGATTTGTCTCGAGGGCTTTCTCCTGTCCTGCGAGGTCTAGAGGGAACACCTTTCTCGGCACGGGCGAGGGCCACTTTTCCGGACGGGGCGGGATTTCCTGCGCCCCTGCCGGTAGCGCGAGGGCCGCGCCCAGCGCGAGGCTGAGGGCGGTTAGTATGGTTTGGGTTTCATGGCTTCGATGTCCCTGCTTTGAGCGGCAACGAACGCAAGACCTTCTCCAGCGCCTGGATGCGCTCCTCGTTCGGACGGCCATCGGAGCCGAGGGCGGGCGTTCATTGCGCGGGCGCGTATCCCAGCCGGTGCTGGCAAAGGTGATGCTCGGCAGGCGCAGGGTGCGGCATTTCTCCCAGCGATCACGCCGGATCATGGCGCACTGCTCGGCGTAACTCGGCTGCGTCATGCTGTAGCTGCCACCACGCGCATGAGCAGACACGGCGTCGAACCCGAGCACGGTTTGGTAATCGGGATGTCGAAAGTGCTCCACAAGCCTGCTCCAGCCCTGCGTGCCGACTTGGTCCAGCCGCTGCCCTTCTTCGACAGAGCAGTAGCGCACGCCCTTCTTGTCCTTCGCGTCCAACTTGATGGGCGACTCGGCCGTAATCTCTTTGCCTTCGGCCGTCGGCACGCTGAACGTCTGGTTGAACGGCATGTCCGGCATGTTGATCCGCGCCCAGCCGATCTGCACCACGCGCCCGTCGGGCGAGTTGCTGAAGCATTGCGAGGCGTAGTAGGGGCCCCAGTGAACCTGGTGCTTGCCCTCGTGTAGATGGCGATGTTCCGGCCATGCTCCTTGTCCTCGTCGTAGACGGCGATGACCCAGTGTTTGCCCGGCGCGTACCAGATCAGTTTCGGGTTGCGGCCCGCCGGGTTGCACTGCCAGAAGAGGTGGTACCGGCCGTCGTAGTAGCACATCCCGTTCGGGTCGTTGTTCCAACCGCGCATCTGGCCACCGAGTGTGCCCTTGGCGGGGGCTTTGCCGCGGAAGGCAATGCGGCGAGTAGTCCAAAAGCAAGGAAAGCGTTCTTCTTCACGTTAGCAATGCGCGTGCCGCAGCGGCCTATTCCGATTCATCTTCGACTGAACCAAGACACATCGGGTATCGCCCTAATGCAAATAATGCCTTCGCCACGGTCGGCTCTCCAGTATAGGCGACCGCTGCCGTGGGATCAACACCCGCCCCGAGGACCCGGGGACCCGGGGACAGCCGCTTTGCGAACTCTGTCGCCCCCAATCCTGTTGGTGTATCATGCAGCCTTACCCGGAAGATTATTGGGAGGTCCAGGATGCTTGGCCAGATCCTTACCGTGCTGGGGTTCACCACGATCGCGGTCGTGGCTTTCGCCGCAAGCGGCGTGCTTGCCGCCTTCTTCCCGCCCAAGCGATTGATGCAGAGCTACTTGCAGCACTTCGCCGCAGGAGTCGTTTTCGCCGCCGTGGCAGTCGAGGTGTTGCCCGATGTGATGCACCGCAACGCACCGCTGGCAGCGTCGGTCGGTTTTGCCCTGGGCGTGGCGGTGATGTTGGCGGTACGGTCGCTCAGCGAGACCATCGGCAAGCGTCCGGAGGCAGGAGGAAGGGGCGCATGGAGTATGGTGGTGGTCATTGGAATCGACGTTCTGATCGATGGTCTTCTGCTGGGCGCCGCCTTCGCTGCTGGTCAAGGGTTGGGCGGTCTGCTTGTCCTGGCGCTGAGTGCCGAGTTCCTCTCGCTGGGGCCGTCCACTTCCTCCCAGTTGATTCGGAACGGCCTCCCGCGCAAGACCGCCATTCTGGCAACGCTGGGCGTTGCATCGTTGCCCTGGATCGGCGGTCTAGGAGGTATCCTCGTTCTCTCGAACGCCTCCGACATGATGATGGAGGCCGTTCTGGCTTTCGGATCCGCCGCGTTTCTGTACTTGGTAACCGAGGAACTCCTCGTCGAGGCGCACGAGGCGGCGGAAACGCCGTTGGCAACGTCGCTGTTCTTCGTTGGCTTCCTTGCGGTTCTGGTGATCGGGATGCTCGTCCACTGACGTGCCATCCACCGAGACCGGACGAGGGCGCCTGGCTCTTCAGCGGACGGCCCACGGTCTGGGCGAAGAGCACATGTTGCTCGGACCGCAGATTCAACTCCGTGGCCAGGGCTACCCGATTGCAGTTGTGGAACCAGGCCGCCAAACCCCGCGATGCGGCGAACCGGTAGACGTTTCCGGCGATGAGGCCGGCAGGGTGTTGGCGGAGATCAACAAGGCAGGCTTTTGCGGCAACGACTGGGCCGTCGGGGATGACGGATCGCTCCAGAAGACCGATCTGCTGTTCATCGGGCTGATTCACCACACTATCCTGAGGCGAAACGCCGCCGCGGCCTGAGGCGGGTCCGGCATGGCGTCACCTCCCTTGGGCCCCGCCGGATTCGGCGGCCGCCCGGACCATCTCCACGATGCCCTCGATGCCCAGGTCGAGATACTGCCCGCCGCCGGTTTGACGGCAATGGACGGCGATTGTATTCTTGCCGGGCTTCAGGGTCGCCTGCGCCTGCGGCGCGATGTCGAAAGGCTCGTAGGCGGCGTTGTAGCCGACGGCGTTCACGGCCGACACGCCGTTGATGTACACGGTGGCGTCTTCGTCGTAGTGAAGCAGAAGGGTCAGGTCGGTGAACCGGCCCGGCGGCATCTCGAATTCGCGGCGGAGCCAGAGGTCGGGGGTCGTCCAGACCGTGTTGGGCTTGCGGGCGAAGGGCGGTTCTTCCGTGCCGAACGGGGCACTGCCCCGTTTCCACGCACCGGCGTCGAAGCCCGGCTTGAACCAGTCGCCGGCCGGTTTCTCCAGGGTGTAGCGCCACGGCACGGGGGATTCTTCGGCAGTCGGCACGAGCACGGTTCGCCGGGGCAGCGCACCGGCTGCCAACTTGCCCGTCGTCACCTTGACGAACTGGACTTCGCGGGCGCTGAAGGGCCGGCCGTCGGCGCGGAAAACGTCGTGCTGCCAGTGGTTCGGTTCCGGCGCGCCCTTGGGCGAGCCCCACGGGAAATACGTCTGCGTGCGCCCGGCCACCAGGCCCCAGTTCCAGCAACCGATCTTGCGATCGCGAAATAGCGGGAGGAGCCGTTCAAAGGAATTCCCGCCGCGGCGCACCAGCCATTCGGTGCAGAGCACGGGGCGTCCATGCGCCGCGCAGATCCTGAGCTTCGCCTCGATTTCGGGCACGGGATCGTAGCCGTGAAACGAAACGACGTCCGAAAGCTCCATCATGCGCCGGGAAAACGGACTGCTGAAATCCGTCCACGCGCCGGTGGTCAGCGGCTGGCTCGGATTCACCGCGCGAGCCCAGACGAACGCGGCTTCCATCAGCGGCCGGCTCTTATTGCCCGGCCCGTTGCCGGGTTCGTTGTAGAGATCCCAGACCACGATCCGCCGGTCGCGGGCGAAGGCGCCGACCATGTCTTTGACGTATTGCTCCAACGCGGGCCGCGCCGAGCGGTCGGTGACCATGGCCGGCGGCGGGCTGGACACCCACTGGCTGTTGTGGACGCCCGGCACCGGGTCGGGTTGTTTGCCCGCGGCGGCGACGCGATCGGCGAAGTTGCAGTCGTCCAACAATATCGGCATCACGGAAATCCCGTGCCGGCCGGCGATCTTCAGAAATTCGGCGAAACGCTCTTTCAAGCCCGCGGCGTCCTCGCGCCAGACCACGAAGTTCAGGAAGACGCGCACCGTGTTGAAACCGAGCTGCTCGGCCCAGCCGAGTTCGCGGTCGATGGTCTTCGCGTCAAACGTTTCCTTTTGCCACATCTCGACGTCGTTCACGGCGGTGCTGGGCAGGAAATTGCATCCGACCGGCCACGGCTGCGAACTGTACCATTGCCAGCTCCTTTCCGCTGACCAGCGGACTGCGGGCGATTCTGCCGCGGCGGCAGTCACGGTAAGGGCGACGGCGAATGCCGCCACCGTCATCTCAGTGAGTGATTTCATCATCGTGCTTACTCCCACCCGTGTCGGCCGGGCGTTCAATAGCATGTTGCCGTCGCCGCCGGCGCAGCGGATCAGCATGTTCATGCACTCCGCAAACGTCTTCACGCCGTCGCTCGGTCCGCCCCGGGCCCATTGACCCCGCCGCGAGATCGTCATGCACGATTCCCACGGACGCTCTTCGTCGCAGGCCCCGACCGACTGCTCGGGCGTATAGTAATCGGCCTGCGGCGAAAGGATCCGGCGGTCCTTTTCCGTCAGACTCACCGGTCCCCAATGGATAACCATACTAATCGGAAGTGCCCGCGAGGGCCAGGAGAGAGGAAATGCAACCAGGCCGAAAGAAAGCATCGAAGAGATCACCGTGCATCCACGAGTCCAGTTGAAATGCCGATCGCTTGCGGGGTCTCGACGCCGCTGCGCAGTATGAGATTACGAACCTCGATGTCCAGGGAACAACGAAGTCATCCGGAAAGGAACTCATGGAGAAGGGGCTTTCGGTGGCAATCCATCAGAAGCCCGGCGCGGCGGTGATCGTCTGATTGCACCAGGACTCCGCGGCCGCTCGTCCCTCGTGCGTCTTCTTACCGCGGCCGACGGAGCCGGCGGGCCAGCGGCACCAGCGGCACCAGGCCGACGGCCAAGAGGGCCAGGCCGCCCGGTTCGGGGACCGCCGTGACGGAGATGTTGTCCATGAGGAACCCCGTGCCGCCCCCGGGCTGGATTCCGATCTCTACCAGGTTGAACGGCAGGGCCGAAGTGAACGACAGCGTGCCCATGGGCAGCGTATCGGTTCCGTAGGTCCCTTGCGCGGTCGTCGATCCCACCGGGGGGTTTGCGGTAGAATCCAGGTAGGCGGTCAACACGATGGGAGTGGGGGTCTCGATCGGCGGAAAATCGGCGGTCGCAAACGTGAAGGTGATGCTGCTCAGCGCCTTGGTGAACTTGATGTCAAGGAGGTCCCTGTTGGGGTTGTTCGGATACAGGTAGTGGCTGGAGAACTGGGTCAGGGTGAACCCCGTGCTGGCGTCCGTCTGGATCGAGTACTTCCCCGCGCCCGCGGGCACGCCGAAGCTCGCCGTGATCGCCCCCGACGTCTGATCGAAAGGCGCGTTCTGACCCGTCGTGAGGGCCGGCGTGCCGGTGTCGAAGTCAAAGGTCTCCGCCATGGCAGGGCTGGATAGCAGGGCGCAAGCGCAAGCCACAACCACCAGGATTAGATTCTTCATGGGCCCGGTTCCTTTCGTAAGCTCGTCTGTGGGGCATTGGATAGCGCGTACACGATCGCACACCGCAGGGACGTAGGCAAGGGGGAAAAAGGAAAAAAGTGGGGGGACAGGGGCAAGCGGAAGGGGACCTGTTGAGGGACTGTCAGAGACCATCGTCGCAACCCCGATCACTGGATTCCCAGCAGCTCCAGCTCAAAGATGAGCGTGGCGTTTGGCCCGATGACGTTGCCTGCCCCCCTTTCCTCATAGGCGAGCTGCGGGGGGATGAAGAGCTGCCACTTGGAGCCCACCGGCATGAGCTGGAGGGCCTCTCGCCAGCCCGAAATAACCCCGCCGACCTTCAGCGTGGCAGGCTGCCCGTGGCGATGGGAGCTGTCGAACTCCTTGCCGTTGACCAGTGTGCCGCGGTAGTGGCACACGACGGTGTCGGTTGCGGTCGGCTTCTTGCCGTTACCCTTCTTGAGGATCTTGTACTGGAGCCCGCTCGGCAGGGTCACCACGCCTTCCTTGGCCTTGTTCTGCGCCAGGAACGCCTCACCCTGTTTCTTGTTGTCCTCCGCACCCTTGGGCGGTACCGCCCCGGTCTGGGCCTTCTTTTTCTTGAGCCCGGTCTGGAATTCGAGGAGGGTTGCACGGAGTTCCTCGTCGGTCATCAGGAGCTTTTCGCCTGCCAGTGCGTCGCGCAGGCCTTTGGCCAGGGCCTCTACGTCGAAATCGAGCCCCTGCCGCTTGATGTTTCTGCCCAAGTCGACCCCGACGCTGTAGCTCACCTTGTCCTTTTGCGTCTTGAGGACCGGCGGCTCGGCGGCGCTGACCCAAGCAGCCAGAAGACCAATCGCCGAGAATGCCATGCATTTCCGTGTCATGTTTCGTGTCATTGTCTCTCGTCTCTCCCCAGGGAAAAGAGGATACACGTCCCTCGTCGGGATCGGCTAATTCTTCCCAGCCCCCTCCTTGATCCACTGCCGCAGCGCGACGTAATCGACGTCGCGCTCGTCCCAGAACGCGCCCCCGGCGTGCATCGTGCCGGCAAGAGGCTTTTGCAGCAGCAGGCTCTGGTCCGGATGGAGCGTGTCCACCACGCTGGCGACCCCCCGCTTGACCACGCTCCCCACCGCCGATCCTTCATAGGTCATCAGGTCCAGGCCGTTGCTGAAGTCGAAGGAGGTCGAGGGGGTGTCAATATCGCTCTTGGTCACCAGGCGGGTCATTGTACTCCCGGGGATGTGGCACGGCGAGCACTTGCTCCGCAAAATCGGGTAAATGTGTTTCCGGTAGCTCAGGGCAGAATGCGGATAGGAGGGGAGCGTCGGGGCTGGAGAAGCCCACAGCGCGCCCCGGGAACCCATCGCGCTGTGGTGCATGCTGCACGTCATGCTCATGCCGGTGGCGCCGGCGGCCGGGGCGATCGTCAGCATCGGCCGAACGGCGTGCCCCTTGCGCACCCAGGCCTTGTAGAGCCAGGTCCGGGCATCCTCGGGGTCGGCCGGCTGCACGAGGTTCCCCTGGTCGTCCAGCACATACAGCGGCTCCGGAGGGCCGCCGTGGCTCACCACGGTGTAGGGGTTGCTGGCAATGGGGGCCGTGGTCCAGAAGTTCCCGGCCTCATTGCTGGTCATGCTGATGACGTTTCCGTCGCGGTCCTGAAGGACGACCTCGCCGCCCCGGAGGAGCGAGCTGCCGGACCGATCGGCGTAGAGGGTGCCGGACATGGTCCAGGCGTAGGCCTCGGCTCTTCCCCCCATGCAGTGGCACCGGGCGCAGTCTTCGCCGGCGTGGTGCATGCCGTCGCCCGGGGCATTGTCCTGGCCAACCAGGTGTCCAGCCGGCGCGGGCTGGAACATCCTCCCCAGGGCCGAAAAGTTGCCCGCGTCGTACACCACGGCTGCCGCCGCAACGCCGAGGGCTGCGAGCCCGAGAATGGCGAGTCGTTTCATGGAAGTCTCTCCTTATCGGAGGATGATCGTGTGTCCTTGGGAGATGACCGCGGCGGGCTCAGCGCAGGTCGAAGAGCCGCACCCTGCCGGTGTTGGCTTTTTCGGTGGGGGCCCCCGCCGCCAACAGGCCGCGCTTGGGGACCCAGGCCAGGAAGCTGCCCAGGTGCATGTCGCGGGCCTGGCCCGGGATGGCCGTGACCACCTGAGGGCCTTCGGTCAGGGTGTTGCCGCTCAGGATGAATATCTTGCCCGTCACGGGCCAGGGGTTCCCGTCGCCGTGCACGGCGCTGACGGCCAGGTCCGGGGTGCCGTCGCGGTCGACGTCCCCGACCGGGAGCACCACGGAGCCGAACCGGCCGCAGTTGGGCTCGCCGTCGATCCTGGCCAAGCGTTGGGGGGAAGCGACGTCCGCGTTGACCGTTCTCGTCCCGGTGCCGCCCGCGAGGATGAAGACCCGCCCGGAGTCGATGACGTTGTCGATCGTTGCCTGCTCGGCCCCGACGGCCACGTCCCGGAAGCCGTCGCGGTTAACGTCCCAGAGGACGGCAATCGCGCGGCCGAAGCCCGCGTCGGTGCTGGTGAAGACGACGTCCGGATTCCCGGGCTGGCCCGGATTCTGCGGGTTCGCAACGAAGAAACCCGTGCCGCCGTAATAGGCGATCACTTTGCCGGTGGCCTGCAACAAGAGGTCGTCGAGGCCGTCGCCGTTGATGTCGCCTGCCGCTACCGAGAAGCCGATGCCTCCGTTGGCCGAGGTGGCGGGGATCTTGACGGCGGTCGCCGGGTCGAAGCGGGGCCCGGCGTAGACGTACACCGCACCGCGCTGGTAGAGGCTGGGGCTGGGGCAGTGGAAGGGGGCGCCGACGACGAGATCGCGGTACCCGTCGCCGTTGAGGTCACCCGCGGCCAGGGCGTAGCCGAACTTGTCCAAGGCGTTCTCGCCCGACAGGACGCTGAGCGCCTTCGGCTCCTGACCGCCCAGAAAGAGGGTCACCGTCCCGGCGAGCGACACTTCGTCGTCGCTGCCGCTGAAGGCGCCGGCGGCGAAATCCGCTTTTCCGTCGCGGTCGACGTCGCCCAGCCCCACCAGGCTCCACCCGAGGTTGCCGCTTCCCTCCAGGACCGCGGAGGGCCGAGGGGTGAACCCTCGGGCATTGGAGACATAGAAGAGCAAGGCGCCCGTCGCTTTCTTGTGTTGGGCATAGGGGGCCCCGATGACCAAGTCGTCATTGCCGTCGCCGTTCAGGTCCAGTGCAATCCCGGCCTGACCCTGCCTGCCGGCGCGCAGGCTCTCCTCGCACAGGGACGTCGGGGCGGGGGGGGCCGGCTCCTTCGGAGCGCCCAGGGCGGCCGTGGAGAACAGTTGGGCCGGCACCAGAAGCCAGGCCCATGCGGCCATCAGGGTTCGAGGGAACATGTCGTCTCCTTTCCCGATAGGTTGGAGAAAGGGGGGAGGGAGGA
>Ga0315290_10000277_pt1 | contig 32095 bp, 26 predicted proteins | sample YL17G12_0_MG_FD_203627 | JGI IMG/M metagenome (GOLD analysis project Ga0315290, IMG submission 203627) | Sediment microbial communities from Yellowstone Lake, YNP, Wyoming, USA - YL17G12_0 | ecosystem: Environmental > Aquatic > Freshwater > Lake > Sediment | place: USA: Wyoming | collected... | reverse complement strand
CCAGTACCAGTAATCGGACTGCTTGATCACCGAAAGAATATTCGGGGTAGCAGTAAAAATAAGGTGAGGCGTTCTATCTTCAAAACTATTTCAGTTGTTTTGTTGTGCTGAACTTTGCCTTATGACTAGATCCTTGACCAAGTTTTTCCCCAGGATGCAGTACCAATGAAAATGTAAACTCTGCTGTCAGTACACCATAAGGCTATTATCAGTATAGTTAATACTTCGAAAACATCAATATTGGGATTTATTTCACAAAGAATGAACATGAAGCCTCCTAGCAGATTGCGTTGCCCGCTGGCAGGTCAGCGATGGAACGAGGATCGAGAACCCGTCTGCCCTCAAGCACAGCCTGCGAAAGATCAAGCGCTTGCAGAGAACGGTCGCGCGGCGGCAGACAGGGAGCGCCAACCGGCGAAAAGCGGTTCAACAACTGGCACGGGCTCATATTCAGGTGGCGAACCTCTGCAAAGACACCCTGCATCAGGCGACCAGCCTGCTGGCGAGAACCAAGTCAGCCGTCGTGCTGGAAGATCTGAACGTGGGCGGGATGATGAAAAACCACCCTCTGGCGCAGGCAATCGCGGATGTGGGGTGGTACGAGTTCAGGCGGCAGTTGACCTATAAGGGTGAGTGGTACGGGTGTGAGGTGTTGTTTGCCGATCGGTTCTACCCATCCAGCAAGCGGTGTTCGCGCTGTGGGAACGTCAAAGCCGGGCTGGATCTGAGCGAACGCGTGTATGAGTGCGAAGTCTGTCGCTTGATCATCGACCGCGATCTGAATGCGGCCTTGAATTTAGAACGCTTGATTACCGCGAGTTCCGCGGAAAGTTACGCCTGTGGAGAGGGTGTAAGACCGGGTCCTCCGGCAGTCCTCCACGACGCAGGAACCGAACCTCGATCTACCGCGTGGTGATTCGGGTAAGTTTCGGAGAACGGTTAGCCAGCTCTCTCCGATCACTGGCAGAGCGATTTGCATTTTGCGCAGGTTACACTCAGATGTCACTATCCCCCGTCTCTGGTTGGCTTTGATCGGGGAGCTCTCCCAAATCGATCTTGCGTGCCCGATATTCATCGTAATCGGGCACCAGGCGATTGTATTCACCTTCCATCAACGGTGAGGAAATCATGAAATCAGCCGAAGCCCGATTGCAGGCAATGGGTATGTTCCACACTACTGCCATGCGCAAGAGAGCTTTCACATCCGGGTCGTGCGGCTGCGGTTCCAGCGGGTCCCAAAAGAAGATCAGGAAGTTTATCTCATTACTGACAATCTTTGCGCCAATTTGCTGATCACCGCCCAGCGGTCCGCTCTGGAGTTTATTGATCTTCAAGCCTAGTTCCCGCTCCAGAGTTTCGCCGGTCGTACCCGTAGCATACACTTCATGATGCGCAAGAAGAACACGGTTGTACTTAGCCCATTCCAACAAATCGCGTTTCTTGTTGTCATGGGCGACGAGGGCGATCTTCTTGTCTTGCACCATGACGATCTTTTTTTGAGGCATATAGTTAAATCCTTTCTCTAATTCAGGCTATCTTCGAAACACAATAGCCTATTGTATAACCCTTAATTTTCGCATTTCGATCACCATTGCAATCCGCCTAGCCCAAATTTATAAAGTCTGCAACTTAGATTAAGCATATCCTGATTTCATATTCAATGATATGGTGTTTAAGTTCATTGGTTTATCTTGATAATGATTAACGCCCATAGCCCTGATGGTTATCCAAATGGACTCGGATGCATCTGGAAAAACTGGACGGAGGGGTAAGAAGGTTAATACATCTTGCGAAAAGGGTTATTTGGAATAAAATGATATAATTTGTCCACAATTCACATCGACCTTGAGACATGGATTCGCATAACTTCACAGAATCCCCATCCACGAAAAACAACGAGTTTAGAGACCTTGTGAATCATCGAGACTTGCCGGGTCAATTTAATGCCGACGGGTAGTCACGACCCAGAATCTCTACTCACAATATTCTTGGGAAACCAGGCAGGATAATCTTCGAAATGTCCTGCGTAACTTGACCGAGGGCAGTGCCCTGGATGGTAATCCACAATCCCAGGTTGCCACAGGCCCAAACGGCAAGCGGCGTTTATTCCTTGCGGTTGACGATGAGGAAACCTGCATCGCCGGAACCAGCGGAAGCGCGCCATCAGCAATGACCCTTGGAGGGTGATATGAATAAACGAACGAGCGGAACAACCATGAAATTTTTCCTTATGTTAGGAGTTTTGATCCTGGGAGCCTCTGCCTGTAACCTGGGTAGCAGCACCAGCGCAGTATCCTCGTCAAACGATCAAGCTGGGAGTCAGGCTACTTCGGCGCCCCAGGCAGATGTCCCTACCCAGCCAGCAGCTTCGTCCTCGGGTCAGGATATCGCATCCATGGATGCCTGCGCATTGTTCCCAGGCAATGTTTTGGCGAAAGCACTCGACGTCACACTTGCAGATCCGAAAAACACCGGTAAAAGTTTCGGCGGTCCGGACTGCACTTATGGATTTTTGCTGAACGGATCGAGCACCGGTACCCAGATATATATTTTAAATCTACTAAGCCCTGACCTTTACGACATCAGTGTAAAAGGCGGACTTGAAAATCCACAGCCTGTTGAAGGCTTGGGAGATAAGGCTCTCCTGGGGAACCGCGTGGGAACAAAGACCTATGACCTAATGGTGCTGAAGTCTGGTGACATCTTTGTCGAAGTCTTGGGCGACGATGCCGATCTCGTGAAAAAACTGGCTGAATACGTTCTGGCTAATCGGTAACCAAAGCCATGGGCGAGGAATAAGTCACAGCTCGTATGGATGTTTTAATATAAGGCCCCCCGTTTCGTGACGAATCGGGGGGTTGTTTGTCTCTAAGGATTATCTTTGAAAATTGATTTGTTATAATTATCTGCAGATTGTGGTGTTCATCAGGTCTTTTATCGAAGAGGAAAATTCCTGACCAGCTTCTTGCATGTTCGTTAGGACATTGCACGCTTGGTGGCGGTTATATTCATTAACTTTCGGAGTGTCGTAGGATGCAACCTCTGCGGAGGCCGTCACCGAGGTGATCTTCAACATGGTGTCAGAAAGATTCTTCTCATCGCCCGACACTGCAAATGCCTGCAGGAATGGCATCCATTCAAGCCGCTCATTAGGATGAAATTTTTGAGTCTGTGCTTCTTTCGCCAGAGCGAGAATCGTCGTCCAATCTTTGTTCTGAGCAGCCAGTTCTGCCTTTTCGAAAATAAAACACCAGTTATGGGCAGGTTCCGGGCCAAAGATCGCAGGATTCAGATAAGGCGAGTCACCCTCCGTTTGGACATTGTCGATTTTGGAACGCGAGCCTGCCAATAAGATGGCATCCGGATCATTGTAGGAATACCAGGGGTACTGGAGGTTGACGATATGCACGCATGCATTTGTAGTAGGCTGACTCATGACCAGCAGGTTGCCAGGATCAACTACCGCAACATGCGTACGATATCCTGTGTCGTATTTCACTCCTGAAAGAATCTCCTTGGCCGTCCAGGCATACTGGCTTATGCCGTGAAGCGGATAAGTGACAGGTATTGAACCGGATAGATCAGGATAGTAAATGAAATTCGCAGGTCCATTAACGGCATCATAGTCCTCGCCAAAATTAACAGTCGGATAATTAACATTGAGCGTCGTCCCGGCTCGAATATTGGGGGCGCGCCAGGCAACCTGGTGCCAGAAATTGGAGATAACCTGTTCCTCGTTTAACACATCCGCTGAGGCCGAGGCATGATTCATAACCGCCAGGAGCACTAAAACAGCGACCAGCGCAATCCGGACAGAGCGAGAAGATATCGAATAGATCACGCCTCCAACCAGGACAGCAGCTGCCAAAGAGGCAGGCAATGCGTAATGAGAATACGCGCCGAATAAAACCAGCCGATTGGCAAGAATGACCGGGAGAAGGCCGGCGACAACGCAAACCAAACCGACCCAAAGGGCGTCATTCAACTTCCTGTCCTTATCATCGGTATCATGTTTCCAGAGCATGAGACCAACGGTTAAAGCGGCTGCCGTAAAGGCGAATAACAAACCCAGGAAAATGCCCCGGTTGTTATGTTCAAAGAAATTCTGGAAATTAGGTGCCCACCATGCTAGGACTGACTGGTTGATGGTGCTTCTGAACAGATTTTGAAACCAACCCCACCCGCTTCGAAGAGGCTCTTGAACGATTACGCTTAGCTGTAATCCAATATCGGTGGCAGGTCGCTGATTGTGAAATATAAAAAGCCGCCAAAAAAGATAGATCCCGGGTATAAGCATTGCTGGGAGCCAGGCATGGATTGTTGCCAGTGCTAATTTTCGGAAGGATAACCCCTGAAGTCTGTGCTTTACGAAAATATAGATGCATAAGAGACGAAATAATTCCATTCCTATTGCATAATCGATAAGCAGGATATAACCCAGCCCTGTGATGATTGATCCTGTCCATAATAGGGCTTTATTCAACACACCTTTTGCGTCAATCGCTTTAAGCGAGAGTATTATGGAAAATATTTGCAAACACAAGCTGAATATCTTCGGCTGATCTTCAAATCCTTCCATCCAACGGGTATAACCAGGATAGACAACAAATAGTATGCTCATGATCAGGGCGGCTTCAATGTGATCAGGCCACAGCAAGCGAAATAACCAGAAAGCAGCCAGGCCGGCTATCAATCTTAGCGCGAAACTGACCAGATGATAGGGAGTGGGGTTTACGCCGAAAAGCCGATAATAGGCTTCAAACAAGTACCCCCGTGCCGGTCGGTCAATCTCGAACATTTTAGGGAATGTTTCAGGACCTCCCTTCAAGCGGTCGACCGTATAATACCAATCGTCACGATAAATTGTCGCCTTGTTGAGAGCTGGCAGGTAAGTCAAGGTGGTGACAATGACCAGAAGGACGTATCCGATAATCAGGTAGAAGTTAGTTTTTTTCATAAAGATTCATGCGTTTTGGTCAGATTTTGGGCTTACCAGTTATTGGGTAAAGGAGATTAAACACCCGATGAGTATACTAAACATAATTGAGTAATTCAAGTTTCAATATTCTACCTCAAGCATTGTGCGGATGATTCCAGCAACGATCATCATCCATCCAATTACCAACCCTCTCATGAATGAGAAAACTTCGACCACAAGGGGCCAATCTCATATGTCAGATTCGGAAGGAATTTAACCATTCTTCTGAAACAAAGCAGATACCTTTATTCCAATCACGAAAAAGGAAGTGGGTTCTTCAATCAATTTTCAGATTTTCTTCAATATGAAGATTTTATTCGCAATTGAGGCGGTGCTCGATCATCGAAACAACTCGTCAAATTCACTCAACAAGGATACCAACTGAGAAGCATCCCAATCTCCATCAAATTCTCTTACAGCCTGCGCCCCCACCATGCTATTTGAAGGAAACGTTCCATGTTCTTCAATGATCTCCCGGACGCGGGGAATAAGAATAAACTGCATCCACTGCGAAAACGCCATGGTATCCATTGCAAAGGCTTGTTGAAAATCATAAGCTTCTTCCGGTAGCAGGTCAGGACTCCAGTAACCAATGCGCTTCATTTCAGCTTCGATTTCTGCGATCGTTTTCCCGGCCTGGACGTACAAGTCATCGGATGAGGAAGGCTTTGTCATAATTTACCTAGAGAAATTCCGTTATACAGTGACCGTTTTGTCATCCTGTGCTTATGGATAAAACTTGAATGTAAATCATTATACGGCAGACTTTGTGATAATCTATTAACAAAATCCTCCACGGAATAATCCATGGAGGATTGAACTGAATATCGAAACCAGATGTACAAATATCAAGTGGCATTGATTTCCGCTTTGCGCACGGTGATGTATAACTGCATCCGGTCCAGTTCATTGATCCGGGCGGCTTTGACGGTGTCGGAAGGATCGGTGAGCGGTCCAAGCTCCGCCCTCCGCGTGTCGACATAGTGCTGCATCCGGTCCAGTTCATCGAGGCGGGCGGCTTTTGAAGGATCCACAGGCCCCGGCAGGGGTAAGCCGGCATAGGCATAGAGATCTGCCACGGTTCCGTTAAAATAATCGAGGTCCACCTGCTTGCTCTCGCAGCCGTATTTAAGCCCGTCGCCTTTGTCAGTGTACTGCCAAAAATACCATTTGGTGAATGGCTGGGCAAGGGTGGGATTCGCCGGCAGAGTCTGATAATAATACTGCGCCAGCCACAATTGATATTGCTGCCAGTAGGTATCGGTAGAACCGTAAACTGCCCAAAGGCTCATGCGTGTGTAAATCATGCAACGTTTTCCACTCAGGGAGAAGAACGATTCAAGAAAATTCTTGAATGCCTGTCTGACCGTTGCAGCGGGCAGGCTGCCCATATCTTCATAATCACAGACAGGCAGGAAATCCATTTTCAGGTTTTTCACAACTCCCCAAAAGAACACTGCCTGATCAATCGCCCATTGATTGGCGGTTTTGTTTGCGGGTTTGTTTTTGAAATCAAGAAAGTGATAAACACTTCGCAAAATTCCAGCAGTACCCGCATTCTGCCAATTCATCACAAAATCCGGATCGGCATAAAGACCCTGACTGGCTTTCATGAAGGCAAAACTGGCACCTGCTGATTTTGCTTTATTAAAATCCACCATCTGGGGAGTTGAATTATTGTCCTGCCAGACTGAAACATCAATACCCATTGCGCGATCGGTCATATTACCCTCTCTTCCTAATTAGCTGGTTGATTTATTTCCTTGCACTGGTTATTCAAATACGACTTTATATATCAAATCTATCATCTTGTTTCTCGCATGTCAATATGTCAGCAAGAGAACCGGTGCCGTAAGCATTCCGTGAAAAAGGTGAAACTTTTTGGTACACTTTGAGAGCGGCTTTTCATTAAACTCGTCCCATGAAACCCAACTTTCGCATTTTCTTTTTCGTTCTGCTTGTCTTGACGGTCTTATGGATCACTGCCATACCCACGATTGGTCTTGCATTCACCTTCTCACAATATAACGGCACTTGTTCTGGATTCACCGATGGCTCATGGTCCTGTCCGTGGGGCGAATTTCTCCAAAATCAGATCTCGTATACATTTATTTTTTCACTTCCTCTTCTCCTTCTGATCATGGCCAGCTGGGCGGTTACCTTCCTTTTTTGGGTAGTTTCTCATTTCAGCGAGCGGTTTTCCCATCAGGTACAATATTTGATTGAACGAATAACGGTCATAATCCTGAGTTTAATCGGCCTATTCATTGTTTTCTATTCGGCAATAATGATTGTTCCTCTGCTCATCACATTATTCATAGGTTAAATTATGAAAATCCTCACGGTAGACATCGGTACAGGCACTCAGGATATTTTCCTTTATGACTCTCGCCTTGATATTGAAAACGGTTTCAAGCTCGTACTTCCCTCGCCTACGATCATGATCCATAACCGCATCCGGGAAGCCACCCGCCAGCTCCAGCCGATATTGCTGACTGGCGTCATGATGGGCGGCGGTCCCAGTGCCTGGGCAGTCGAGGGACATCTCAAAGCCGGGCTGCCAGTTTTTGCTACGCCATCAGCCGCCAGGACCATAAATGATGAATTGGAGAAAGTGGAAACACTTGGCGTCAGAATTGTTTCAGATACTGAAGCAACCAAGTTAGCAGATTCAACGACCAACATTGAAATGCGTGACCTTGACCTGCCTGCCATCCGTTCCGTTTTCGGTCGGTTTGGGGTAACCCTGAAGGACCTCTCCGCTGTTGCGGTAGCCGTTTTCGATCACGGCGATGCGCCTCCGGGTATGTCGGACCGGCAATTTCGGTTTGAATATCTTGATACGCTGATCCGAAGTGAAGTTACACTGTCCAGGGTAAATCCCCTCTCAGCCTTTGCCTTCCTACGCGAGGACATACCATCTGAGATGACGCGCCTTAAGGCGGTTGTCGAATCTGCTCAGGAATTAGACTGTCCACTGATAGTCATGGACACCGCTCCTGCCGCAATATTAGGCGCCTACTTTGACCCGATCGTCACGAATAAGAATCCTAAAATCATTACCAACGTAGGCAATTTCCACACACTGGCTTTCCGTTTAGGGGAAGATCCGAATGGCGTTGGGATTCGAATCGAAGGGCTATTCGAACACCATACTGGAGAGATCAACCTTTTCAAGCTTGAGTCCCTGTTGCATCGCCTTGCAAACGGGACTCTTAAGAATCAGGATGTATTCGATGATATGGGGCATGGAGCTTTAATGTATGATTCAACTCCTTTGACATTGGGTCGCGACGCGTTTGATGTGGTCGTCACCGGTCCGAGACGCTCCATGTTCGCTGATAAAAAACACAAGGGAACACTGCGCCCCTACTTCGCTTCACCATTTGGGGACATGATGCTGGCCGGTAATATTGGCATGTTAGCCGCGATAGCTGATGTCCTGCCAGAACTGGCAAGTCCCATCCTTGCCTCCTTAACCGGCGAAGGAAGCAGTAGTACAGCGCCTTGGGATATTTGACCCAAAGCGGGTTTTACGAACCCATGGAGGCCATAATGAAACAACATCTTCATCTCATAACGCTCGGTGTGAAAGAAATGGACCGCTCACGAACCTTCTATACTGATATTCTAGGTTGGACACCTTCCACCGCAAGTAATGCTGGAGTTGCCTTCTTCAAAGCTGGCGGTGTAGTGCTTTCTCTTTTTCCACGCAATGCATTGGCAGAGGATGCCTCCATCGAGTCTGAAGGAAGCGGCTTCAGTGGAATGTCTCTCGCCTACAATACCCGTTCCGAGCATGAGGTGGACGAAATAATCGGCGATTTACGCTCAAAGGGTGTCACTATCTTAAAAATCCCGCAAAAGGCCTTTTGGGGAGGTTATCATGCCTACTTTGCCGACCCAGATGGAAATCCCTGGGAAGTGGCATTCAATCCTTTCTTCTTGTTTGATAATGCTGGAAATTTAGATCTAGAATAAAAAGGGTGCAGCTTAATCAACTGCACCTTTGGATTACTGTGCAACCGTGGCTGATGGCTTGGGGGTAGGCGATGGAGTAGGCGTCAATGTCGACGTGGGTGTTTCTGTTGCCGTTGACGTAAACGTAGCCGTAGGTCCTGGAGTAGGGGTATAGATTTCAAGGTAATTCTTCAAAGCTTCCGCACGCATCTCAGGGTCCACTACACCCTCGGGGAACTCAAGTACATGCGAGAAATCCCTGGCAGCCGCCTCGGGGACACCCAACTCCCTGAGCGAAATCGCCCTGTAGAAAAACCATTGGGCCTTTTGTTCATCAGTCTGCATTCTGTCTTCAACACTGTTGAACCATTTATAAGCATCAACCGGTTGCCCTATCTTAAGCAAAGCAATTCCCCGCCAGATATTGGGTTCAGGGGCGAAAGGCTGATAGGCCTGCGCTAGTCTCAGGTCGTCATAAGCCTTTTCGAAATCCTCCAATGCCATGTAGGCCTTTCCACGGAGGAAATAAGCGTTGCCATCCTGTCGGTTGCGTTGAATAGCTTTGGTCGCAAAATCAATCACTTTGTCATAATTACCTTGCTGATAATTAATCTCCGCCAGCAGCGCATTGACAGTGGTATTCAGCGGGTCATACAGGGCAACGGTGTTCAACGGTCCAAGTGCACTCTCATAATCGCCATTAGCAACCATCGACTGCGCGAGAACCTGATAACCCTCCAGATTCGTTAAATCAAGTTCATTGGCTTTCCTGGCGGTTTCCAATGCTTCGGAATTTTTTCCCAATCCCAACAGAGCCTGTGCCATATAGATGTATGCATAAGGTGAAGGAGACAGTGTGGATGCGGTTTCGGCATCCAAATAAGCGGCTTGGTAATTCGGGATGTCCTTGTTTAAATAGAAGTTCGCACGCGCCAAGTAGGCACCCAGCATGTTTGGATCGATCTGAATAGCCCGATCAAGATCAGATAGAATGTCAGCCTTTGAATTAATTGCTTTGAGGGTCAAGGCACGTCCCAGGAAATTGGGCGCAAAGCTAAAGTCTGATTCTATGCCAGATCTGAAAGCATCCAACGCTTGCCGCTTATCTCCCATTAGCAGGTAAGACTCACCTATGTAGTAATAGGCAAAAACCGCCTTCGGGTCCATCTGAAGGACTTGTTCCAGCAGTGGGATTGCGTTCTGATAATCCTGTTTCTGGAAATAACGCAAAGCGCCTTTGAAAGCATCCGACGCTGCAGGTCCGGCGGGGGTCATCACATAGAGTGGTGTGGGAGTATAAGTTGCGGGAAGCAGCATCCACAAGGGTGTCGGACCTGTGAAGGTAGGTGTGGCAGTCCGAAAGAGGGGTGTGGCACTGGGAATCGGCGTTATGGAAGGAGTGTAAGTGAGATAGGGATTGATGGGGTTAATTGAGCGCTGGAACAACGGGCGTGCCAGATTGAAGCCAACAAACGCGCCGACCAGAAGCACCAACGTGATGACCAGGATTCCTACCAGGCGCACTATTGGATTGCCAGCCAATACCTTGAATCCGTGCGGCTTTTCCTCTTCGCCGGCTACTTTCAGGTCGTTCTCCCATGAACGGGTATTTTTTAATGGGAAGGGTGGTATCGTCTCATCCGGAGGCAACCCGCCCAGCAGAACGAGCCCGCGCTTGGCAGCGGCACTATTAGGGTCGAGCCTGAGCGCCGTCTGCAGGCAATAGAGGCGCTCTTTCTGTGTTTCCACCACAGCGCTCATCCAAACCCAGTACTCGGATTTGCTTTGATTATCCTTCAAGAGCCTGGTCAAAAACTCGCGGGCGCGAACCAAATCCCCCTGTCGAATTGCTTCGATGGCAGATTGGAGAAGAGATTCCTCAGGATTAAAATCAAGCATGCATTGAGTTTAGCACAGGGTTAAACGAGGGGCAAGTGATTTGCAGAGCTGTATACACCGGATGGGAAGTATAATGCCCCCATGACGCGTACGAAAATAATCATCCCTTTAATCAGTTTTATTATCTGGATAGGAGCCGGGTGTTCCTCCGGTGCAGCACCATCACCAACAGCACCATTGGACTCCCTGCGGCCTTATTTCACACCCATTCCGGAATTGACTTTTGACCAAACTCCAAGCGTCACCCCTCGGTTGGTCTTCGCCAGCCCCACTCCACTTACCTATACCGTTGTACAAGGGGATACACTCTATGGAATTGCACTAAAATTCGGGGTGAGTCAAAACGATTTGGAAGCTGCCAACCCTGAGGTATCTTTCACCACGCTGATGATCGGGACTGTGCTGACCATCCCAACCACACCCATTTCAACACCCATGGCAGGACCGACACCTGTCCTGCTCCCCTTCACCCGGCAGGATTGTTGGCCATCCATCAATGGGGGGCTGTGGTGTTTCGCCAAGCTTGCCAACACCACAGCGGATACACTTGAAAACTTGATCGCCCAGATTTCCCTTCTCGACGAGTCAGGGAACATTATAAAGACAAAACCTTCCATGGCCATGCTGGATATCCTGCCTCCCGGAGAGTCTACTGCGCTGGCTGCCTTCTTCCCAGCTCCCATTCCATCAGGGCTTACCCCTCAAGCTCAGCTCTTATCCGCGGTCCGCATTCTTCCCTTGGATTCGCGGTACTTGCCAATGGCAGTGGAAAATATTCTTGTTAATGTAGATTGGTCGGGGCAAACAGCACACTTAAGCGGGCAGGTCAAACCACAAAATGGGACATCCATCTCTGAGATCCCTGCCGGGCGATTGTGGCTCGCCGCCACTGCTTATGATGAAACCGGGCGCGTGGTCGGTGTTCGCCGCTGGGAATCCGATTCTCCATTGCCTGCTGGAGGAACCCTGCCTTTTGATTTCCAAATCTCGAGTATGGGACCGATTATCGATCGAGTGGATTTGCTCGTAGAAGCGAGACCGTAAGAAAAAGGGGTGAAGATAGCCTCTCCCATCAGAAATGTCGTCACAAACTCAGCTAAACGAGCATATAAACGAACCTTCCAAATGGTTATCAGTTAAACCTTCATTGTTTGACGCTTGCATCCCTTGCAAGTATAATCATTTTGTTACTATCTCGCCCCCAAAGGGGCTATTATGAGGGCCAATTATGGCGCTTCGGGGCAACCTGCGCGATTTTAGCGTTACCCAATTACTTAATTTGATCAATTTGGCAAAGAAGAACGGCACACTCATTGTGGATGGGCCGAACGATAAGGCGCACATATCCTTCCGTGATGGCAAGCTGGCTTCTGCACAAATTGGTCAGGAAGATAACCGGCTTGCCACGGTTCTGTACCGGGCGAATAAACTCAGCCAGGGACAGTATCGTGCCATCCAAACGCGCATCACCCAGGTATCGGACAAGGAGCTTGGCCTGCTCCTGATCAATGCCGGCTACATCACCCAGGAAGATATCCTGGTCAACCTGCAAGTTTATTTTACCGACGTCATCCGCCGGTTGTTCACCTGGGTGGAGGGGTTCTTCCGCTTCGAAAATGAGATGATGCCCCCCGATGACCGGATCAATGTCCGGCTCGATCTGGAAAACCTGATCATCGAGGGTTCCCGCCAGCTTCAGGAATGGGAACAACTTCAGGACGAAATCCCCAGCCTGGACATGGCACTCAAATTCACTGCCCGGCCTGGTTCCAATATTCGTAACGTCAATCTCAGTGTTGAGGAATGGCGGGTTGTTTCCTTTATCAATCCGAAGAATTCCATTAAGCAGATAGCCATCGCTGCCAAACTTAATGACCTGGAAATCCGCCGCATCGTTTACGGGCTTATCCAGGCTGGGCTGGTCGAGCTGGTGCGTCCGGCGGGCGCTTCCGCGCCAGTACGCGAATCATCCAGACCTATGCCTCCTGTAAATGTGGAAGATCAGAAATCTTTGGTTAACCGTCTTATTACCCGCATCCGCACGATGTAATTTATTTTGAGGATTGAATTATGCAAACGGTCAAAATGGTAGTCACTGGCCCATTCAGCGCAGGTAAGACCGAGTTCATTCGCTCGGTCAGTGAAATCGACGTGGTTTCGACAGAGCGCAAGATTTCCTCTTCCGAAGAGAAATCCGTTAAGTCAGCGACCACTGTTGCTATGGATTTTGGCCGTATCACCGTAGACGAGGACCTGGTCCTTTATTTGTTCGGCACCCCAGGGCAAAAGCGGTTTGACTTCATGTGGGAAATCCTCTCGGAAGGGATGCTGGGATTTATCGTCATGGTAGACAGCACGCGCCCGGAGACGTTCCGCGAGGCGCGTTCCATCCTTGAGACTTTCCGCGCATACGCCCCCACACCTTATGTAGTAGCCGCCAACAAGCAGGACAAACCTGATGCCTGGGATATGGATGACATGCGCCATGCCTTGCGGTTGGACCAGAAGGTCAAGTTGCTGCCCTGTATCGCAACGGACCGCACCACGGTCAAGAATACACTGCTCGAACTGTTGTACAGCATCCTCGCCGAAATGGAGGGCGGAAACTAACCTCTCCGCTGCTCAACTGCCGCCGTGTCCTCAATTACCACCGATCAAGGGATTGTACATTATGAGGTTTATGGACGCGGGCGCCCGGTAATCCTGCTGCATGGCTGGCTCGGTTCCTGGGGTCTGTGGCAAGAGACCATGGGGTATTTGGGGCGAAGCTATCGCACCTATGCGTTGGATTTTTGGGGGTTTGGCGAATCAGGTAAAAAACGCGAAACATATGCCGTTCAGGATTTTGTCGGGCTGGTCAACCAGTTTATGGAGCAGCTTGGAATTAGCCAGGCGCCTCTGGTAGGTCACAGCATGGGAGGCACGGTAAGCCTCTCGCTGGCGATCCAGCACTCTCAACGGGTTCGCAAGGTCGTCGTTGTCGGTTCACCCATTGTGGGGTCATCGTTGGCTTTTCCGCTGAAATTAGCAGGTTACAGGGGGATTGCGTTCCTGCTCTTCAATATGATGTGGGCGTTTCGATTAGGAATGAAAGCGGTGGATCCATTTATCTGCCGCGATCCACGCTTTCCGGAAATGATGGATCGGGATCTCTCCAGTACTACGGTTGAATCATTTCTGCGCAGCATTGCATCGCTGCGGCGGACTGATCTACGCCCCATGTTGAACACTATAAAAATCCCAGTCATGGGGATTTACGGTGACAGGGACAACATCGTCCATCCGCGGCAATGGCAGCCTTTGCTGGAAGGCGTACCGCACGCCAAAATCATCCACTGGGAAAAGGCGCAGCATTTTGTAATGCTCGACAAGCCTCAGGAATTCATGGAAAGCTTGAAATCATTTTTGGATGAAGAACCCACGGCCTAATGAACACTCCTGCGACGACCTTCAATTATCCAAATCGGATGGGGCGAATTGTTTTGATGTCGCTCGAAGAAATCATAGGCCGCAACGGCGTAAATGCGGTTCTCAACCGGGTCGACCTCAAGGATTATATTGGAAATTACCCGCCTCACAATCAGGAACTCAATTTCCCTTTCAAACACGTCAGTTCGATATTGAGCGGGTTGGAAGCTTTATACGGTCCTCACGGCGGTCGCGGCATCGCCCAGCGCGCTGGTCGGTCATGCTTCCAGTACGGATTGCGCGAATTCGGTCCCTTATTTGGTCTGACCGATCTGACTTTCAGGTTGCTGCCGCTGCAGACAAAGTTGAAGGTAGGCAGTAACTCCTTTGCGGATATCTTTAACCGTTACAGCGACCAACGCGTGGTAGTTGAACATGAAGCCAAACAAATGTCCTGGAAAATCACACGCTGCCCCATGTGCTGGGAGCGTCATACAGACGCCCCAGCTTGCCATTTGGCTGTCGGTGTTCTTCAGGAAGCCTTGTACTGGGTAAGCGGTGGGAAATTCTTTAATGTGGAAGAAACTCATTGCATAGGCCGCGGTGATGAAACCTGCACCATTGTGGTCGATAAGACACCGTTGAGTTAATCGAATGCTAAAAATCATTTTGCAATCTCCCCGTCACATAACGCCCTTCAATGAAGTGGCAAGGGATTTGCGCATCCAGAACACACCCCTGTGGCTGGCACAACGGAATCTCCTGACTCCTTACGTCACCCGGGAAGTGGAAGTGCCTGTTGGCGCACGCCTGCCGCTCGTGCGTGAACCAATGATCGTATATCGGGATAACCTGTGGTTCGACGAAGGATACATCCGCGCATTCATGACTGAGGCTATGAAAAAGAAACGCCCCGTCCGGGCTGCTTTTTCAGCCGAAGACCCTGCTTTCCGTGAGCATGCTCTGCCTCTTTCCACATCCTATACACCGGCCGGGAATATATATCTGGCTGACCTGTGGTATTACCCCAAAGGTCCAGAAGCGGACGCTGAACCTTTGGTTATTGATCTTCAGGCCAGGGAGATTGGTTACTATCATGTACCATCCTACATGGCCGGAGAACGAGGCGACCTTGTTTTTCAGGTGCCGCTCCGCTCCATGCTGGCCATAGATTCCTGGGTGCATATATTTATCGCGGATATCGTCTTCGGTCTGTTTTCACGCGGCGCACGGTTCGAAGCCCGTTTAAAAACAGATCTCAAATTCAAACTGGGAATCATATATCGATCCTTGTATGAAGGGCGGCAGATTCTGGAAAGTTCACGGCTGGTTCAGGTCGGTAAAAATTGTGTAATTGACCCTCGCGCGATCATTCATGGACCAACAACTATCGGGGACAATGTCACCATCGGCGCAGGAGCCGTTATAGAGAATTGCATTATCGGCAGCAATGTCAACATTTCGCAGGATGTGCAGTTGATGGTCTCGGTGGTCGGAGATGGCACCTTCCTCCCCTTCCGCGCCGCGCTTTTCAATACGACCGTCATGGATAACAGCATGGTCGCACAGAATACCTGTCTGCAAATGTGCGTCATCGGTCGCAATACCTTTATCGGCGCCGGCTCCACCTTCACCGACTATAACCTCATCCCTGCCACGATCAAAGCCAAAGATGGAAATGGTGAATTAAAACCATCCAACCGGCCAGTATTGGGAGGCTGCGTAGGTCACAATTGCCGTATCGGTGCAGGGATGATCGTCTACCCTGCCCGAACCATTGAATCGGATGTGATGCTTATTGCTTCTACTGAGAGGCGTGTGATCGATAAGGATATAAGATTTGAAGACAGCGACCACCACAAGTTACGTAACGCGCATCTTCATAAGCACCTGTATCCCCGGCGCGGGGAGAAAGATGTAGAATCCTGGTAGTGGACTCGTTCGCATTTATCATCCACCCCATCGATCCAAAGAGGGACGTCAGTCGAAAATATCCAACACTTGGGAAATATCTTACAGAAGGGCAGATCAATTATTTATCGACTTTCTTCCCGCCTGTTTATATATCGGAGATAGAGGGGATAAAATCCGAATCAACAGGCAAACAAGTAAAAGGGTGGTTCATTGCCTGTCCATACACACCAAAACGGATGCTCGAACTGCCTGTCAATACCGTTTACAATAAACTGATTCAGACGGGGCATCTTGCAGAAAAATTGGGGGCTCAAATATTAGGATTGGGTGCATTCACCTCTGTTGTCGGCGATTCCGGTCTAACTGTTGCCCAAAAGTTGGACATCCCAGTCACCACCGGGGATTCCTATACGGTATTCATAGCCGTTGAATCGGTCCGTAAGGCGGCGAAACTAATGGATATTTCACTTTCTGGTGCAACTGCAGCAATTGTGGGTGCATCCGGGTCGATCGGACGAGTTTGTGCAGAGCTACTCGCAAATGACGTTGGTGAGTTATACTTAATAGGAAGACGCATGGATGCGTTGGAGGATCTACGGATGAGTCTCCAACCGATGTCCAGAGCCCAGCTCAGGACAAGCACTTCGCTGGACGACCTCCGGCATGCGCAGTTGATCCTCACAGTGACCAGCGCGCTGCAGGATGTCATAATGCCTGAGCATCTGCAGCCAGGCAGCGTGATTTGTGATGTCGCCCGCCCCCGGGATGTCTCGGCAAAGGTGGCCTCTGCGCGGGATGATATTTTAGTGATCGACGGCGGTATGGTGGATGTGCCCGGAACCGTTGATTTTCATTTTAATTTCGGTTTCCCGGAGGGCAAATCCTTTGCCTGCATGGCTGAAACCATTGCCCTGACATTGGAGGGCAAATTTGAAGATTATACAGTCGGCAAGAACATCTCCCGCCCACAGGTGGAAGAGATCGCAGCCATTGCCACCAAACATGGCTTTCGTCTGGGGGGATTTCGTTCTTTTGAGCGTGAGGTGACTGAAGAAAAAATGGAAAAAGTGCGCCAGAATGCCCGCTGGGCACAATCGTCAAGGCACAATTAGAACTCTGGAGGCTCGTTATGGGAAAAGCACGCCTATTGGTTGTGGAAGACGATCATGACATCTCCAATATGCTCAAAATCTATTTCACAGGTTTGGGCTACGAGGTGGATGCTGCTATCCGCGGAGGAGAGGCCCTGGAAAAGACCAGGCACGTCCTCCCGCACCTGATCGTGTTGGACATCATGCTGCCGGATATTGACGGCTACGAGGTCTGCCGGACTCTTCGCACCAACACTCGCACCAGTCATATCCCGGTGATCTTCCTCACTCAGAAGGATGAGCGGAGCGACCGCCTTCAAGGGTTGGAACTCGGCGCGGATGATTACATCACCAAACCTTTCGACATCGAAGAACTCAAATTGCGTGTGCAAGGCGCCATCCGCAGGTCGGAGCGGGAAAGTCTCACCGATCCGCGCTCTGGGCTGCCGGCAGGTCGTTTGATCGAAGAACAATTAAGGCGGATCATCCGTGAAACCGGCTGGGCATACATGGATTTGCGTATCAATAATTTTGAACCCTTCAAAGATGTATACGGATTCGTTGCCAGCGATGATGTCTTGCGCTTTGCCGCAATGATCATCGGTGAAGTTCTGGATGAGCTGGGAAATTCAGGTGATTTCGTCGGCCATGCTGGCGGTGACAACTTTATTATTATCACCCGTGAAGAGAACTCCGATAATATCCGCCAGCGTTTAAAAGTTCGTTTTGCCGATGAGGTGCAAACACATTACAACTTTATGGATCGGCAGCAGGGTTTCATTCTCGCACCCAAAGCCGAAGGGCAGACTGAGCAGGTACCCTTGATGACCTTCGCAGTGGGAATTGTCTCGCCCAGCCAGCAACAGTTTGCTGATATCCGCGAGATAACCGAGCTGGCAGCTGAAGCACGCCGCCAGGACACCGGGGGCACGAGCCGGTAACCTTTCTTAAACCTTGAATATGGCAGCAGGGCAGTCGCTTATCTTCTATATTGGACTGTTACTCATCGGACTGGTTTTTATCCTCCTAGTCTGGTCTTTATCGCGCCTTGTGCCAAAGATCCGCCCTCCCCGGCAAATTGATAATCGTTCCACAGGCGCTCAGCCACCCTCCAACCAGCACGAAGCGGTCTTATTAATTGAAACTGGCGGGCGCGTCGGGGAAATAAACAATCTCGTGAGGGAATGGTTCAGCCTGTCCGAGGAAGAATTCCCCAACCTCGAAAGGCTGGCACGGCACGTCCGCCCCAGCGAAGAATTCTTGAAATTATGTGCTGGCGAAGGTGATACACGGTTTTCTGTCAACGGTCGCCTCACGGAAGGCACATCCTATCGGATACCCGGCGAATCTCCTTATCATCTGGTCACTTTGCGCCGAATCGAAACCTCCACAGGGTTTGCCAATGAAAGCAGGGATGTCTCCGGCTCAGTCCTGAGAATCGTCTCTGATTTTAGCCAGGCCATCGCTTCCAGTCTCAACCTGGATGCCACCATCACGGCAATCCTCGAGAATGTGGAACGGCTTGTGCCGTCGGATTTCGTTGAAATCAAAGTGTGGAATTCATCCAAGCTGGTTGCCACCACATATCGGTTCGCAGGCACGCCCGGCCTGGATCGAAAGCTGGAAGTGGGCAACGAATCTAAATTTGGTGGTTATTCTGATTACCTCATCCGGGAAAAAGAAGTCCTTTTCATCACGGACACTCACTCCTTCCGCAAAGTGCAATACCTCCCAGACAGCAATCAACCCTCACCTGTGCGTTCCTATCTGGGCATCCCATTAATCGCGGGCGGTGAACTGGTCGGCGCCCTCGAAGTCGGGGTTCTTGCCGCTCAAGCTTTTGCCGAGGAAGATCAAGCGATTCTCGACCTGATCGTTGGTCAGGCAGCCATCGCACTGCGAAATGCGGTGCTCTATGAGGGTGAACAACAGCGGACTGCGGAACTGCTCGGTCTGGCAAACCTTGCCCAAACATCCACTGGATCATTACGCGATACGCGCGATCTGTTCGGACGTCTGGTCCGCGGCCTCGGGCAGCTTTTTGATGTTGAGATCATTGGTTTCCTGCTTTATGACGAGAACAGGCACATCCTTGCCGGTCAGGTCCCATTCCAGGGGCTGCCACCTAACGTGGTTCAAATTTACAAAGTGAACGTTCCTCTAAACGGGTTGGTGGAACAACTCTTATCGCGCCAGGAAATGATCTCCACTCCGGGAGCGTCTGATGATCCGCGCTGGCTGGAGATGGAGCTGGATGACATTGCCCAGGCAGCCAGTTTGCGCGACACATTGCTGGTGCCGCTCGTTTCCGGAGGCCGGTCGCTGGGTTTCATCCAGCTCTCCAATCACCGCTCGGGGACGCTCACTTTCTCTGAAGAGGAACTGAGACTCATCACCATCGTTGCCAACCAGGTGGCAGCCATCATTGAAAATGCCACCCTGATGCAGCAGTCACGCCAGCGTGCGCAGCGCGCTGAAGCCTTACGGCGGATTGCCAGCCTGGTCAATTCTTCCGCCACGATGGATGAAGTTCTTCGTTACACCATACAGGAAGTCTCACACCTCCTGCAGGCGGATTCGACCATCGTGTTTCTTTACGAAGAAAACCAGGGACTCCTGCGTGGTCATTTGCCCTCGGCCTTTGGAATTCCTGAAGACCTGAAGATCCTGATCACCAACATGTTTATCGACCCCGTCCAATTCAAGGATACTGTGACGGGCAGTATGCGCCCCTTTGTATCTGGGAGATTGACCGAGGACGACCGCATTCTTCTTGTTTACCGCCCAATTATTTCACGCCTTCAGGCAGAATCAGCGATCATCGTGCCTTTGATCGTTCGGGATCATGGTGTGGGAGAAATTATTCTAGTCAGCACCCAACCTGATTTCTTTAATAATTACGACTTGCAGGTAATGGCAACTGCTGCGGGTCAAATCAGCAGCGCGGTCGAACGTGCGAAGACATCCACCTATACCGATGAGAATCTGCGTAAGCGTGTGGAGCATCTGAATGCGCTGTCACGCGTGGTGCGCGAGTTCAACACAGCCTCGGATGTCGCGTCACTGGTGCAGGTCGTCTACGATGAATGTATGCGCATCAGCGGCGCTGATTGTGGTTTAGTTGTGCTCTTGAGAGAAAATTATAAAACCCACCCTGAGGCGGGAATCGTTGAATTCACAGGAGAATCACAAGGGAGCAGCCTGCTTCAGATTGAACGAGATTCCCTTGAAACCGGGAATCACATCGTCATCGATGACTACAGCCAGAGCGATTATCCCCGCCCGCACGACGAAGTCCGATCCGGGTTGTGTATTCCTATAGCGTTCCAGGGGCAATCCAATGGCATCGTCCATCTCCATGCGAAAACCAAAGGCCGCTTCGACGCTGCCGCCATTGAAATCACTCGTACGCTTGCCATCCAAGCCGCCATTTCATATGGCAATCTGTTGCGCTTGCGTGAGCAGCTGGTTCATGGTGAACAACTTCGCCGGCGTGCAGAGACGCTCTCCAAGCTCTTCGTTACATCACAACACCTCGGCATCGAACAATCCATCGAGCAGGCGCTCTACACCATCGCTCTAGGCATTCAGGAAGCAACTCCTTTCGAAACAGTACTCATCAGCGTCTATGAAGCGGAGACTGGTCAGCTGCGACGTGTCGCAGGCGTTGGGATGTCGACCGAGACCCTGGAGCAGTTGAAATCCCACCAGCAGCCGTGGAAAAGCGTTATGCAATTGCTTAAGCCGGAGTTTAAGTTCAGCGAGGCTTATTTCATACCATTTGACCAGGCACCCGTTATCCCTGCCGATGTGCACGTCGAGACGATCATGCCGGTCTCGAATAGGCAAACTTCGCCAAACCTCTGGAATCCTGATGATTTCCTTTTATTCCCGCTCAATGACATGAAGGGTAGCCCACTGGGGTTGGTCAGTCTCGACTCACCGCGCGACGGTTTGCGTCCCGATCTGACCACTATCGAGACCCTGGAAGTTTTCGCCGCGCAGGCTGGATTGACCATCTCGAGCATATTGCGCGTGGGCGAATTACGCAACCAGGTCGGAACTCTATCAAACGAGGTCAAGCGGCAGAGAGATATGGTGGAGGTCAGTCAATCACACCTGCCATCTCTCCTGCACAAGGATTTGGAACAGACGGTATCCATCAGCCACCTCGACCAACGCAGCCGCCGCATCCGCGCCGGGCTGGAGATCACCGAGACAATCAGCCGCCAGTTTGATGCGGCTTCAGCCCTGGAAACTTTAGGTAAAGAAGTACTGACACGCTTCGACATGAGCATTTCCATAGTCGCAGAGGAGACTCCGGACGGACCGCGAATCCTGCACGTCATGGGTAACGTACCACAGGGAGTAAACCCAGAGGCCATCTTCGGACAGCGCAACCCCCTGCGGGCTTGTTTGCAGATTGGCGAAACGATTCTCTCTGAAAACATTGATGAAGACGAGACCTGGCATGATACTCCCCTGCTTAATGCTCTGCGAGCCAAGTCTTTCATCAGCCTGCCGATCTCTGTGGATAACAAGCCGGTGGCAGCAGTGCTGGCGACCAGCTTTGAACCGATGCCGGCTTTTGCAGCCGATGACCGGCAAGTTTATTTCCAGATCTCGCGGCAGGTATCCATCATCCTGCAAAACATCAAACTACTCAACGAGACTCGCAAGCGGCTTCAAGAAGTGAACCTGCTGCTGGACTTCAGCCGCCAGTTGAGCGGCCTTGGACCAGACAGCATCCTCGATGCCCTTTTGGAAAGCGCATTGCGCGTTATCTCCTCCGCCCATGCCGGTACTGTTTTGTTATGGAATGAAACTGAAGCGCGGCTGATTCCGCGCGTCGCCTCAAACTATGCTGATAATGACAGCATGCTGTCAATCTCTTACGGCCTTGAAGAAGGTCTCCCTGGGCGGGTCTTTGCCGGTTATAAATCCCTGCGGGTCGATGAAGTTAATTTCGCAACAGACTACAATCTCCCACCGGAGAATCTGCTCAAATATCGAAAAGCAACCGCCGGACGTCTGCCAGTTTCGAGTCTACTAGTCCCCGTTCAGACCAGCGATCGGTCTCTTGGTCTATTGGTGCTGGATAATTTCAACACCGCTTCTGCCTTCAAGCCGGATGACGAAGCCCTGCTGCTCTCACTAACACAACAGGTGGCTCTCTCCCTTGAGAACGTCCGACTGGTGCAAGCAACTCAGGAGCGCGCAAAACAACTCCAGGCGCTCAATGATGTGGCTTCCACAATCAGTTCAAGTCTTAACCGCGACCAGTTGATCTCCGAAGTTCTGGAACGCTTCAATACAGTCATCCCCTACGACACGGCTATTCTGTGGCTCCGGGATGGCATGCGCATGGTTGTTTCGGCAGCGCGCGGATTTGAAGATAATGAACAGCGTCAAGGTTTAAGTGTTGCCATTGAAGACAGTACCCTGCTCAAAGAGATGATCAACAAAAGCAAAGGTATCTCAGTCGCCGATGTCCGGCTGGACGCGCGTTTCCCGTCGCTGATTGAACCCCAATACCTTTCGTGGCTGGGTCTTCCACTCATCACCAAGGGCGAAGTAATGGGGGTTATTGCGCTCGAAAAAGTCGAGTCTAATTTCTATACTTCTGAACTGGAACAGGTCGGCACAACTTTTGCCAGCCAGTCGGCGGTCGCTCTTGAAAATGCCGCCCTGTTCGAAGAATCCGTCAAACGCGCGGCGGAATTGGATGAACGTTCACAACGTCTTGCGCTTTTGAACAAATTCTCCTCAGACCTGAGCGGCGAGTTGGATGTCGACCAGGTATTGCGCTTGACTGCTGAACAAATGAGGCAAGCTCTGGATGCCACCCACGCCTCCGTCGTTGCGATCGAACAGGGCGGAAATTCCACCCTGCAGAATATTCTACCGGATGATCTAAACAGCCCGTCGACCCATCGCCAGCTTCCGATCACCCCACTTTTTGACAGACTTAAGGAATCACTGGGCATCTTCACCAGTGATGAAATTTCATTGGAACCAGAATTGCAGCCACTATCAGAAATATTGATGGGTACGCGCTCGCTCATGATCCTACCCATTGGCACCAGTGAAAATCTGCACGTTATATTCATCCAAATGGACCAGCTCCATCATTTCTCGCCAGCGGAAATGGACCTTGCCCGCACCTTCTGCAACCAGGCCGGGATCGCTTTGGAGAACGCACAACTCTACCAATCCACCGTGGCAACCGCAGAACGGCTGGCCATCCTTAACCAGGTCAGTTATCAGATCAGCGGAACGCTCAACCCTGAAGATACCTATAAAGCCATCCACGCTGCAGTGGAACGACTCATGCCGCTGGATGCTTTTGTAATCGCCATGCTGGATGATGAAACAAATGAAGTTGTTGGTGCTTACATCGTCGATTCGGGCCAGCGCATAACAGGCGTCCGCCAGCCATATGGACAAGGTCTCGGTGGCCGTGTAATTGCCTCAGGTGAACCATTGTTATCGTTGGATGCAATGGAATCAGACAGTAAAGGTGCCTTTATGGCCGGCGAAAAGGGAACCCCCCGTTCCATCGTTGCGGTTCCGATCTTTTTCAGCGGGCGTCCGGGCGGAATGCTGTCGGCACAGAGTTACAAAATCAACGCCTTTAATCAGAACGATCTGCAGATCCTGAGCACGCTGGCCAACCAGGCGAGCGCAGCCATTCAGAACGGACGCCTGTTCGCCGAGACTCAAAACATGGCGGCTACGCTTGAACAGCGTGTTAACGAACGTACTGCCGAGTTGCAGCGCGAGCAACGGAACACCGAAACCCTGCTGCGCATTCTTACCGAAGTATCCGCCAGCCTCGACCTCGACCGCGCACTCAGCCGAACGCTGGCACTGCTCAACGAAGCCATCGGCGCCGAGCAAGGTACCATCATGCTGCTCAATGTGGAAGATAATACCCTGCAATTCAAAGCAGGTTATGGTTATGCTTCGGGCGAAAGCCCCACCGGAACGCCAGCCAGCGGCGGCAAACCGTTTACGCTGAAGGTCGGCGAAGGGTTGGCGGGCTGGGTGGTTAAAAATCGGCAACCCACTCTCGTCGAAGACCTGCTCAAAGATTCGCGCTGGGTGGTTTCACAGCATTCATCCAACCAGCACCGCAGCGCCATTGTCGCTCCCCTTATTGTCGGTGAAGTGGTCAGCGGCGCTATCATGGTCTTCCACCGCGAAGTGGGATACTTCACCGAAGATGCGCTGAGCATGGTACAAGCCATTGGTTCACAGGTCGCGATCTCGATCAATAACTCGCAGCTGTATGAATTGATCCGCGATCAGGCGGAACGTCTCGGCTCCATGCTTCGCTCTCAACAGGTTGAAGCCAGCAAACAGACCGCCATCCTGGAAGCTGTCGCAGACGGCGTGCTGGTGACCGATTCCAAGAACCAGATCAACTTCGTTAATATCTCGGCAGAACACATCCTGAACATTGAGTCAGAAAATGCTATGGGTCAGGCGCTCGAAATGTTCTCAGGCCTGTTTGGCAAGGCAACTCAAACCTGGACCCAGACCATTCATAGCTGGTCTGAAAACCCAGGCGAACATCAGCAGGGAGATACTTACGCGGAACAGATCACGCTCGAGGACGGGCGCGTACTACTGGTCCACCTGGCGCCAGTCATCTGGAAGAAGGAATTCCTGGGCACCGTTTCCATTTTCCGGGATATCACGCACGAAGTCGAAGTGGACCGGCTCAAGTCTGAATTTGTGGCGACTGTCAGTCATGAACTTCGCACACCAATGACCTCCATCCGCGGTTATACGGATATCCTTTTGATGGGCGCAGCGGGAGCGTTGAACGATAACCAGAGGCACTTTCTCGACATCGTCAAAACCAACACCGAACGACTTAATACGCTGGTCAATGACCTACTCGACATTTCCCGTATCGAGGCTGGGCGTGTCACCCTCTCGCTGCAGGCGTTGGACATGCGCGAGATCGCCAGCGATGTGATCGCAGATGTTTCCCGACGGTCGCAGGAGGAGAACAAGCCGATGAAGGTCAAGGTGGATGCGCCCAAGAAACTGCCGCGTGCACTGGGTGACATGGAACGCGTCCGCCAAATCCTCGGCAACTTGGTGGACAATGCCTACAATTACAGTAACGCCGATGGGCAGATAGTTGTCCGCATGGATCAGAAGAATGGCAACGTTCTCATCGATGTGAAGGACGAAGGCATTGGCATTCCTCTGGAGGCTCAGGAACGGGTCTTCGACCGTTTCTATCGTGGTGAAGACGCACTGGTGCTTGCAACCCCCGGAACGGGTTTGGGGTTGTCCATCGTCAAGCAGCTGGTCGAAATGCATAGTGGGAAAATTTGGCTAAAGAGTTCTGGGATTCCCGGCCAGGGAAGTACATTTTCCTTTACCTTACCGGTGTACCAACCAGAGGAGTAGTTTATGGCAAAAATAGTGATTGCAGAAGACGAACCTGATATCCGAGATTTGATCACATTCACCTTGCGCTTCGCGGGTTATGAAGTCATCGCGGGCAGTAACGGTGAAGAAGGCTACGAGTTGACTAAAAAGGAAAAACCCGACTTGGTGATGATGGATGTCCGCATGCCCAAACTCACCGGTTATGAAGCGTGCAAGCGGATCAAAGCCGACCCTGAACTGGCGCATATCCCGGTGATCTTTCTCTCCGCCAAAGGTCAGGAATCTGAAATATCCAGCGGTCTCGAAGCCGGCGCGGAGGAATATCTTCTCAAGCCCTTTGCTCCCGACCAACTGACCGAGCAAATTCGTTCCGTCCTGGCGAAATACGGCAAGTCATAATTGATGACCTTTTTATGAGCGCAATCCTTCTCAACGGTGGAATTATTCATTACGAGGTGATTGGACGAGGCCGTCCCATCATCTTCATCCACGGCTGGGTCGGCTCATGGCGTTATTGGATGCCCGCGCTGCAAAACACATCGATGAATTTCCGCTCCTATGCCCTGGATTTGTGGGGCTTCGGCGATTCGGCGCGGGATATGAAAAACTACAACCTCGAAAAACAGATCGAGCTGATCGACAAATTCGTCCAGGAAATGGGTATCGGCCGCGTAGCTTTGGTTGGACACGGACTGGGCGCATTGATCAGCATCCTTTTTACAGCCCGTGCCCCTCAGATCGTGGACCGGGTCATGGCTATCTCCTGCCCGATGGAATTCAACTCGGTCAACACCCGCTTGCGAACTGGCGATCTGGGAGACTTGTCTGATTGGCTTCTGACCAAGTCGACGATCCATGATCCAGCGCGCTTGCCATCGTGGCATCTTTCAGCAACCCGGATATGATGAACGTGACCAATCGCTTATATAGCGGTACCACCCCAACTCTGCTTGTGTATGGACAAAATGATCCGGCTGTTACCATCCCGACCTATGATCCTCTGACCATGCCTGAATACACCCACAGCCTCGTACTGGAAGGGACAGGGCACTTTCCAATGCTCGACGACCCGGCGCGATTCAATCGGCTGCTGACCGACTGGGCGGCGCTTGAATCTGGCGAAAGCCCGCGCGATCTTCAGCTCAAGGAAGAATGGCGCCGGCGAGTACGATAAACCACAACCTTTGCAAAGAATAAATACCTTCGCAAAGGTTTTTTAACATGTTATACTGAAATCACAATAGAACGGGGAGCCTGAATAGTCAGGCTGAGAGGAAGGCGTGACCTTCGACCCGCATCACCTGAACCGGATAATGCCGGCGGAGGGACGAGTTTTCTTGCTAAAACCATCCCCCGCCGGGGGATGGTTTTTTATGCCACGTGCCATTATTTTTGCCAATGGGATCCTTGCCGAACCGGTTGTCGCCCGCAGCCTGTTGAGGGAAGACGATTTCATCATCGCGGCTGATGGTGGCATTCACAATGCTCAATCAGTTGGCGTGACGCCGCATGTCCTTATCGGAGATTTCGATTCCATTACTCCCGCTGAACTAACCCGCCTGGAAAAAACCAGCGTACAACTCCTTCGCCACCCGCCCGAAAAGGACGAGACTGACCTCGAGCTGGCGATTTCCCTGGCACTCGAAAAACTATTCACCGAGATCGTTGTGGTAGGCGCATTGGGCGGCAGGCTGGACCAGACGCTTGGCAATATAGCTCTCCTGGCAATTGTCCCTCCCAGCGTGGACATTAGACTCGATGATGGTCGCGAGGAAGCCTTCATCATCACTAATCGCCATACTATTACTGGCAAAGCCGGTGATACTCTATCGCTAATTCCATGGGGATCATCTGCCGAAGGTGTCACAACAGAAAACCTGCGGTATCCCTTGAGCAACGAGACTCTCCGATCAAATAAGTCACGCGGAATTAGCAATGAAATGCTGGGTGATCAAGCCACCGTTCACCTCAATCGCGGAATGTTGGTCGTGATCCATTCACGCAAGTAGCTTAAATTTTTTATAGGTAATTGGCAATGAAGGGATAATGACATGAAAAGTTTACCAATACTGTTCGGGGTGTTTGCAATATTATTCACAGCCTGCGCACCTCAAGGACCGCAGACGTTAACTGTCCTCACCCATGATTCATTTTCGGTCAGCGAGGTCCTCATCAAGCAGTTCGAGAGCAAGAACAACGTCAAGATCGCATTCGTCAAAGGAGGCGATGCAGGCTCAGTTCTCAACAAAGCCATCCTGTCCAAGGATGCACCGCTTGCCGACATTCTTTACGGTGTAGACAACTCCTTCCTCTCGAGAGCATTGGATACTGGCATCTATTCACCTTACAATTCTTCTGCGCTCACCAGCATCCCGGCTGGATTCAAGCTCGATCCGGAAAACCGCGCACTGCCGGTTGACTACGGTGATGTCTGCATCAATTATGACAAATCATATTTTGATTCTAAAAACCTGCCAGTGCCGAATAATTTTTCAGACCTGACCAAACCCGAATATAAGAACCTGCTTGTAGTCGAAGATCCGTCCACCTCCTCACCGGGGCTGGCTTTCCTGATGGCCACCGTGGCTCATTTTGGAGATGGCTATCAGGATTACTGGAGCCAGTTGAAAGCTAACGGCGTAATCGTGGTGGACTCATGGGAAACTGCGTATTACACCAACTTCAGCGCGTCCTCAGGGCATGGCCCTCAACCCATGGTGGTCTCGTATGGCTCCAGCCCCGCAGCGGAGGTGGTTTATGCCGACCCTCCGGTCAGTGAATCTCCCACCGCGTCATTGGTGGGGGACGGCATGTGCTTCCGCCAAATTGAATTTGTCGGCATTCTCAATGGGACAAAAAATCGGGCTCTTGCCGGGAAATTCATCGATTTCATGTTAAGCAAGTCTTTCCAGGAAGACATGCCGCTGCAAATGTACGTCTACCCTGTAATCCCGGAGGCGTCCGTGCCGGCTGTGTTCACACAGAACACACAAGTACCCGTCAATCCAGCGATCATCGACCCGGCTACGATCGCTGCAAATCGTGACGCATGGATCCAGGGTTGGAATAGTGCGATGAATCCATGACCAAAGAAGAAATCCTTTTTTGAATTGTAGGGGCAAATGAAACGCCGCCCTATTTACTGGTTCGCACCTTCGCTTTTCCTGTTGCTTTTTTTCTTCTATCCGCTGGCTCGGGTCTTACTGCTTTCCATCAAAACAGAAACAGGGACACTTTCCGTTCTTACTTCCCTGCCTGAGTTCCTAAATGTTCTCCAGTTTACTTTATTTCAAGCATTCCTTTCCACATTACTGACACTGTTGGTCGGAATCCCAATCGCCTATCTTTTTTCCCATTTCAATTTCCATGGCAAGCCGTTACTTCGCGCATTAACAGCTGTTCCCTTTATGCTTCCCACAGTAGTGGTCGCCGCCGGATTTACAGCGCTGCTTGGTCCACGAGGCTGGGTCAACCTTGCACTGATGAACACCTTCAATCTCTCCGCCCCTCCCATCACGTTCGTCGGGACTCTGACCGCCATCCTTATTGCCCACGTTTTTTATAATTCCACCATCGTAATTCGATTGGTGGGCAATAGCTGGGCGCAACTCGACCCCCGGCTGGCTCAAGCTGCCCGTGTGCTTGGTGCCGACACGAAGACTGTCCAATCAAGGATTACACTTCCGCTTCTTCGTCCATCCCTGTTGGCTGCCACCCTGTTGGTCTTTCTGTTCGATTTCACTTCATTCGGCGTGATCCTGCTCCTTGGCGGAACGCAATTTCGTACCCTTGAAGTAGAGATTTATATCCAGGCGATGCACTTTCTCAACTTGCCAGCGGCCGCAATCCTTTCTATGATTCAGCTGCTCTGTACACTATTCTTTTCAATCGTCTACAGCCGGGTTGTGAACCGCTCCATTGTTCCCCTCAACCCGCGCGCAGGTTCCATCAACCTCAGACCGGCGAAATCATTACGGGAAAAGCTTTTCGTGGGTTTCGCATCCGTTTTCATCATCATCCTATTTGTTCTGCCCATGGTCGCCCTACCTGCACGCTCAGTGGTCCGCCTGGAACCAGATCGCGGTGAACGCGGCACAATCCAGCCCGCTTTCACTCTGAACAATTATCGTGAGTTGACCATCAACCGGAATGGTTCGCTTTTCTATGTTCCACCCATGAATGCCGTAAGGAATTCACTGGTTTATGCTGTGATCACGGTCATCCTGTCTCTTCTTTTGGGATTCCCAGCCGCATCTGCACTTACCCGACCTTCCAGACTGGAGAAAATTGTCGATCCTTTCCTCATGCTCCCACTGGGTGCTTCAGCAGTTACTCTGGGACTGGGCTATATTCTCGCATTTAACCGGTGGTTGTATTTTCCCTTCCTGATTCCTCTGGCGCACACCACGCTTGCCCTTCCTTTTGTGATCAGGAGTCTGCAGCCTGCCCTGGCTTCCATCCCACAACGCCTTAGGGATGCCGCTTCGGTACTTGGGGCTTCGCCCCGTCAGGTCTGGCAGTCAGTGGATTTCCCTATTATCTCGCGCGCATTGACGGCTGCAGGAGTCTTTGCCTTTACTGTTTCACTAGGAGAATTTGGCGCTACGGCCATGCTGGTTCGCCCCGAATATCCGACCATGACCACTGCCATTGCGCGATTCCTATCGCTGCCGGGCGGATTGAATTATGGTCAGGCGATGGCCATGGCCACCATTCTTCTCTTGGTAACCACGACAGCGATTCTTATCATTGAAAAGATCAGGTTGCCCGGTTCCGGGGAGTTTTAAGTCATCTTGCTAAATAGGCTGAACATGCTTGAAATAAATGATATTCATAAAACTTATGAAGGAAAACCTCTCTTGCAGGGAATCTCGTTCACTGTCGCAAAGGGTGAGACAGTCTGCCTGCTTGGCTCATCTGGAAGCGGAAAATCAACCTTGCTGCGTATCATCGCCGGCTTGGAGACTGCTGAACAGGGCGAAATTTTCTGGAACCATGAGAACATCGCCAGCGTGCCAGTACACCAGCGCCGTTTCGGACTGATGTTTCAGGATTATGCGCTTTTCCCGCACAAGTCAGTTCAGGAGAACATTGCCTTTGGCCTGGAGATGCAGAAGGTTCCACGCAGTGAGATAACGCAAAAGGTGGCATCTTCGCTGGCGCAAGTAAACTTGCAAGGTTTTGAAATGCGGAGGGTGACAGACCTTTCGGGAGGTGAGCAGCAACGGGTCGCACTGGCGCGCGCCCTCGCCCCGGACCCATTGTTGTTAATGTTTGACGAACCTCTGGGCGCTCTTGACCGAACGATGCGTGAACATCTAGGTATAGAACTTCGGGAGATTCTTCATCGGAGCCGCGTTCCGGCAATTTACGTCACACACGATCAGGAAGAAGCTTTCACCATCTCAGATACGGTCATGCTCCTGCATGACGGGCTCATCATTCAAAGCGGCCCACCCAATGAAGTGTACAGTCATCCTGCCAATCGATGGGCAGCTGAATTCCTCGGGTTGGGCAACCTGCTGACTGGAACAGTCTTTCATCGGGAAGCTACCCAATTCGTCCGAACAGGGATAGGAGAAAAAACTCTGATATGTCCGCACACCCACAAGGGTGGGGATCAGGTGAACTTGTTGCTTCGTCCTTTCGGCGCCAGCCTGATTGATGAAACGGTCACGGAGTCCATCCTAGGGACCGTCACGGATGTACTCTTTCACCAAAGCGGTTTCAAAGTGACCTTGGATAACAGCCTATACTTTTACCTGCCAACCGCACCCAGGCTCGGCGACAAGGTTAGAGTTCAAACTGGGAGCCTGGAATGTCTGGGATAACGGTCATCAAAAGGAACTTGGCCGGCGAGGAGACCTGGCGCTATAGTGGACGGAGTTTGAAGCGTTCGGAAAATGCGGTAATCCTTGAGGCATTATTCAATCGCGACGATATGCCATTCATGGATGTTATTCTCAAGCGAGGAGATCGTTTTATTGAGCTTTTTTACGTCGATCACTGGTACAACATCTTTGAGATTCATGACCGTGATGACAACACGCTGAAAGGCTGGTATTGCAATGTGAGTCAACCGGTTGTTTTTGATACTGACGAGCGTATTTCTTTTATTGACCTGGCACTCGACCTTTGGGTCGCTCCGGATGGAAAACAAACCGTATTGGATGAAGATGAATTCACCGCCTTGTCACTTGACGATGAAATAAAACATAAAGCCCTTGATGCCCTGGGACAATTGAAGTCCATATTTTCATCAAGCATTCCATTCAAATTGATTGATGAAATTCCCTGATTACATCCCGTACACCTGAAATTTAAAAAGCCTCCCGATTAGCCGGGAGGCTTGTGCATTGAGCGCCAGAGTGCGCCCTGTCTTGCCGTACTTATACGGGAGTTGTCGAACGATATTCAGATGTAAAGGGCTGAA
>Ga0315290_10000276_pt1 | contig 32128 bp, 22 predicted proteins | sample YL17G12_0_MG_FD_203627 | JGI IMG/M metagenome (GOLD analysis project Ga0315290, IMG submission 203627) | Sediment microbial communities from Yellowstone Lake, YNP, Wyoming, USA - YL17G12_0 | ecosystem: Environmental > Aquatic > Freshwater > Lake > Sediment | place: USA: Wyoming | collected... | reverse complement strand
ACCCGCCCAGCCCCGGCATCATGCCGTATCGCATCCATTGCGAGGGCTGCGGGTACTCCAGCCTCATCATGTCGTCGATGTCCGGGACGACACCCCTGGCGCCGGCCCCGTGGGCGGCCAAATGCACCAGCGGGCCGAGGTCGTGGCCGGCGGCCTCGTCCCCGGCGGGCTCGCTGTCCATCGACTGCCGGCGCTCCATCAGGGTCCGCATGGCCCGGCTCGTTTGCCCGCCGTACATGCCGGAGTAGCCGTACATCGAGCTTCCCCGCCCCTGGCTGGCGCTGTGCAGGGCGGTGAGCGGCCCGATCTGGACCCCCGCGGCCCGGGCGATCTCGGTGGCCGAGGTCTTGGCCTTCTGGAACGCCTCGACCAGGCCGCGCAGCGCCGCGGCCCGGGCCCCGGGGTCTTTGTGCCTGGCGAACGAGCGGAGGTGGGGCAGGGCCTTCCGGCGGACCTTCTCGCTGCGGGCCAGGAGCTCGACGATCTTGGGCATGAGGTCGGGGTGTTTGCCCGCGGCCCGGACCAACGGCTCCACCGCCATGTCGCTCTCCACCGCGGCCAGTCCCTGGACGACCCGGCTGACCACGAAGGCGTCGCCGTCGTCCAACAGCCCGATCAGGGCCACGTAGGCGTCGGCCGTGAGGTCCATCGGCAGGCTCGCGTTGTGCTCCAGGGCTTTTCCGAGCGATTCCGCCGCCTCGGCCCGGACCTGCCATTGCCGGTGCGCCAAGAGCGACATCAGGCACTTGACCGCCTGCTGGCCCCGGGCCGCCACCAGGAAGCGGATGGCGTGGACCATCGGGTCCGGATCGCTGAAGAGCTGGAGCAACAGCGGCTGGTCGTCGGCCACCGCCCGGTTGGCCAGCTCCTCGGCGGCCGACTGCCGCTGGCGCGAATCGCCGGCCGCCAGCCGGATCAGTCCCCCCGGGCCAGACCGGCGTCGAGCCCCTGGCTCCACGGGAGCAGCGCCGTGCGGGGCGTCTCGGCTGCCGACATCGCCACGGCAAAGAACAACGGCGTCCAAATCATCGCCGATCCTCCCTGGCACGGCTGGCGTCTTGGGGGCTCCGGGAAACGGGCGCCTGGGGGGCCTCGTCGGCCGGGGCGCCGTGATCGATCTGCTCCCAGTACTTGTCGTAGTGGAAGTCCGGGCTGTTCTCGCGGTCGTGGCAGCCCGGGCACCGGTCCCGGGCCCGGCCGAACCACGGCGTGCGCACCTTGGGATCGGCGGCGTGCCGTTGCGACGTCCCGTGACAGTCCTCGCAGCCGACCCCCGTCCGGTCGGGACTGCGCCGCACGGAGACGAACCCGCCGGGCAGCCCGTAGCCGGTCGCGTGGCATTGCTGGCAATCCGGATCGACGTGCGTGCCCCGGGACACGAGCGACTCCCACGCCCGGGCGTGCTTCGACCGCTTCCAGTCGACCGTGTCCTCGCCGTGGCACTTGCCGCAGCCTGGCGTTCCGGCGATCCGGTCGCCCTGCGGCGCCTGCGACGGCAGCTTGCCGGCCGGCCGGGCCTCGTCCTGGGTGAAGTCGCGCTGGCCCAACGCCTCGTAGTAGCGTTCGAGATTGGCCAGTTACCCCGGCTCGTCGGGCCACTGCTCGTGCATCGGGACGATCTCGGCCGACCAGCCGGCCGACCTGGTCCTGGGGCTGCCGGCGGGCGGGGCGTCGAGCCGGGCGAGGAATTTTCCCTTGTTGGTGGCGGAGACGACCAGCACCGTTCCGACCCGCTCCGGCTCCATCGGCTGGCCCGTGGGCCCGCCCACCACCGCATCGACCTCGGGCAGCTCCGTGGCCAGGTTGCGGAGCCCTTCCCGCGGCAGGTAGGCCAGCACGATCGCGACGTCGTAGCGGCCGGCCGCCGCCTGGAGGGCCTGGAGGATCGCCTCCCGGGGCGGATCGACGCGGACCCCCGGCCCGGCCATCTTGGGATCGAGCACGCCGACCAGGGCCACCCGGCGCCCCCCGGCCCGGACGATCCGCAGCGGCTCGGCCACGAGCCGGCCGTCCGGGCTTCGGACGTTGGCCGACACGAAGGGGACCTCGAGGCGTGCCGCCACGTCGCGAAGGTAGTCCGGCCCGAGGGCCGCCTCGGCGGCGCCGACGTTGTGGGCCGCCACGCCCATGGCGGCCGTGCAGGAGTCCTTAGTACGTCAGGGCGTAAGCCAGGACGTTCACGTTGATTTCGATGCAGTTGACGATCTCGTTCCCTCCGCAGCAACAGCAGCCCTGGGTGTGCTCGGTGTCGTTCAGACCGTCCGCGGAATACAGCACTCCCATCCGGCCCCCGAGGCTGACGCCTTCCAGGGGGCGCGGCTCCCCGTGCCGGGCCACGAGGCGGCGGACCTCGTAGACCGTGTGGAAGACGGGATGGCTCATGTCGATGGGCCGCATCGGATGATCGGGAAAGACCTTGGCCATCTCGCGGCGGAAGGAGTGGTCCCACTCCTGGGAGGAGCAGCCGGCCGAGGCCAGGAGGAACCCGCCCCGCTCCACGTAGCGGCGCAGGGCCTGGCGCTCGCCGTCGGAGAGCTCGAAAGTCCCCTCGCCGGTCATGATCACCAGGGGGAACTCGTACAGGTCGTCGCCGGCGAGCTTCACGGCGTGGAACCGCCGGCTGGTGGAGATGGCCGAATCCTTCTCCGCCCGGCTGAGGAAGTGATCGGAGAAGCACTGGCTGCTCTTGGTCCCGGTGTAGACCAGGTTGGCGACCTGGACGATGCCGTCGGGCTCCCCGCCCGATTGCTTGGCGTCGGGCACGGCGACGCGGGCCGGCTTGGTCTTGGCGTCGGTCTTGGCGCCGGTTTTGGCGCCGGTTTTGGCGGCGGTTTTGGCGTCGGTTTTGGCGGCGGCGGCCTTGGGGTCCTGGCCCCAGAGCAACCCGCCCGCCGGCTGCCAGCACGCCACAATCACCCCGATCGCCGCAACCACCGTGGTCCATCGGAGTACCGAACCGCGAGCGATCGCTGATGCTCTCATACTCCCTCCCTCCTTCTCCGTGCTCTCCGTGACTCCGTGGTGAATTCCCCTGTTCCCCGTTTCATTTCTTCCCCGACTCCTCGGCAATCCGCTCGAAGTACCGGCCGACGCTGGCAAGCCCCATCTCGCCCAAGAGCTGCTCGACCGTCTGGCCGAGCCCTCGCAGCAGCGTGGGCTGGAAGACCAGGCAGAGCTTGCCGAGGTCGGGGATGCCTTCCGCGTCGCCGGGCTCGCAGATCCGGATGAACTTGGCGAGGATCTCGGCCGCCTCCTTGGCCTTGGCGTGCCCGCGCGTGCCGGAGAACTCGGCCAGGGCCGACTCGGCCTCGGGCCGGGCCCGGGAGTCGTTCAGGCTGCGGAACAACTGCACCCGCGAGATCCCGTAATCGTCCTCCGCCGACAGGACCACGGGGATCGCCGCCGTGGGCGTGGCCAGCGACTTCGGCAGCGGCTTGATCAGGCGGAGGAACGGGCGCTCGTCGGCCAAGAGCGTGATCGTGCCGGCGAACGATTCCCGCGACTCCTGGCCGTCGACGTCGGTGACCGAAAGCTGGAACCTGCCGTCGCGCGTGACCTCGAACTCGCCGAGCACTTCGCTGCCGCCGCCGGCGGTCGGCTGCATGGGGATTCGGTTGATCCCGGCGGACGTGGTGAGCGTGAGGCCGCCGCCGGCCAGCGGCCGTCGGGCTCGGGGAACATCGGCAGCACTTCCTCGCGAGTGCCCCGGCCGGCCAGGACCATCTCGACCCGATCGACCGCCCCGCCCACGACCGTGACCCGGACGTCGAGCTGCTCGCCGTACACCACGTCGACGTCGCCGGGCTCGACGAGGAACTCCAGGGAAGAATAGGGCGGAACGTCGCCGTAGGGATTGAGGAAGCGGTTCCACTGGGTGCGGGCCAGGCCCGGCAGGCACACGGCCAAGAGCCCCAGCACGGCCACCTCGAGGCCCAACGTCCCCAGGGAGCGGCCCAGGGGCCTGGCGGGCACGGCCCTTGCCGCGGGGACGCCCACGGCCAGCTCGGCCGCCTGCTCGACCGCCATCGCGGCCAGGCCCGAGGTCACCTCGGGCAGGTGCATGCAATAGACCGCGTCGAGCGGCCGATCGAGCTCGACCCCGGTCAGGACCCGGCCGCCGGAGGCGGTGACGCGGTCGAGCCGCCGGGCGATGGCCCGGTCGCTGCCGGAGCGGAGCGTCCGGCCGAGGAAGACGGCGATCAAGCCGGCGGCCGCAGCCCCGGCGGCCGCCAGGGTGGCGACCCGTGCCCGGGGCGAAAGCTCCCATAACAGATCGAGCCAGGCCGCGATCGTCAGGAGGACCAGCATCCCGGCCAGTCCCCAGAAGACTCCGGCCGTCGAGCCGCTCGGCGAGGTTGCCGCGGACGTCGAAGGCCGCGGTCGAGGCGGCCTTGTCGACCCCCTCGGCGACCAACCGGGCCGCGTAGCGCCCCTCGGCAAGCCGGCCGAAGGCCACGCGGAACTGGCCGGGATCGCTCCCCGAGGGGACCGGCGCGAACCGCTTGGGCTGGGGAAGGCCGTCGCCGGTCAGCTCGACCTGGCGTTTCTCCAGGGTCTTGCCGTCGTGGACCAAAGCCACGCCGGTCTGGCGGTCTGAGACCAAGGGCTGTGGGCCGAGCTGGGGCCGGGCAATGGCCCAGGCCACCAACAGCGCTGCCAGGGCGCGAAGGGCGAGGATCAGCACGTCGCGCAAGCGGTGCCGGGCACGACGCTGCCGGATTGCCTCACGCACGAACCGCAGCGTGGACAGGGGCATCCGCACCGGCCGGGGCCTGGTCAACAGGTGAACCAGCACCGGCAGGCCCACCGCCGCAACACCGATCCATAAGGTAATCGACGAATTCCCCGGCGCCCCCCTGGCCACGTAGTTCTTGACGAACTGGCTGGAGCGGGAATCCTCGGGCCGGCTCATGCGGCAGAGCCTCACCGCCCGGGAGGCCCGGTCACGTCGGCCGGCATGAGGTCGGGAGTGAACTGGATGCGGGCGAACTTCCGGTCGAAGGCCGCTGCCAGGGCCTTGACCATCAGCGTCTTGGCCAGGCCCGGCACGCCCACCACCAGCGCATGGGAGCCGGTCAGGGCGCAGACGAGCAGTTGATCGATCACGTCATCCTGTCCCACGACCACTTCGTGAAGACTGGCAGGGAACCGTGCCGCGGCTCGATGAGAGACCCACACCGAAACCGCACCGCTCGAACCGCGGCTCAGCTCATCATGCGTAATTTGTTGTAGCACATTGCCTGTGGCCGCAGAAACCCTCCTGTAGGGGGGTCCTGGGTGACGGCCGCCTCCGGCCGACGGATCGATATCCAGGGCAGAGGCGCTGGCGCCATCCAAGCACTTCATGTAACGACGGGCCGGAACGCGCCTACGGCGGGTGCGGCAATCGATGACGAGAGACCGTGTGCTTGCGGCAAGCTTTCCTCAACCGGCGAAGACCGCGTGCAGCTTCGCCGCCGTGTCGCGGGCCAGGGGCAGGTCGGGAAGGACCATGTCGGGCAGGCGGCAAAACGGCAGCATCTCCGCCGTGATCGGGCCCGTGTAGTCGATCCCCGCCAGGGCCGCCTTCACCGCCGGAAAGTCCACGTCGCCCTCCAGCAGGTCGTCCCCAAACCCGTGCAGCACCCCGCCGCAGTCCGACCGCTTGAAATTCTTGACGTGCACCGCCGCGATCCGCCGTCCGAGGATCTCGATCCAGTGCTCCGGGTAGCCCTGGATGACCACGTTCCCCACGTCGAAATAGCAGCCGAGCTGCGGGCTGGAAAACTGGTCGACGAACGAGCGGAACTCGATCGGACCCAGCAGGAACTTGTTCCACACGTTCTCCAACGCCAGCGTCACGTCGTGCTCCGCCGCCACCGGCAGCAGCGCCTCGAGCGACGCCGTGGCGTTGTCCCAGACCTGCTGGTAAGGCGTGACCGGGACCGACGGGTCCCAGCCCACGTCGACCGCCCCGGGGATGACCAGAATCGTCTTGATCCCCAGCCAGTGGGCGACCTCGATGTACTTGCGCGTGAACGCCACCGCGGCCTGGCGCTGGGCCGGATCGGCCGAAGACAGCGGGCAGCCCCAGTAGGCGCCGGTGACCATCGTGGCCAGCGGCATGCCAAGCCTTTGGGCGTCCTCGGCAATCCGCTGGCAGGCGGCCCGGGTGGTGTCGGCCGTCAGCTCCCCGGCGCCGAACGCCAGCTCCAGGCCCCCGTAGCCGAAAGCCTTGGCCTCCTCCAGCGCTTGGCGGATCGGCTTGCGACCCTCGAAGCCGCCGATGGTCCAGTAGGTGATTTGCAGGAGGTTCTTCATGGCGTGGGTCCCTTCATCTCCCTCTCCCTCTGGGAGAGGGTACGCTTAGAACGTCTTACTGCCAAAACGTCTTACTTCACCCTCTCCACCTTTCCGCTCTTGACCGACCGCGCCTCGGCCTGGACGATCTTCATGGTGATTTCCGTCGAGGCGATCGGACACAGCGCCGGCTTGGCGCCGTTGGCCACGCAATCGACCATGTACCGGATCTCCTCGAACCAGCCGTCGGTCTCGTCGACCTGGAGTTCTTCGGCCGACTGGTCGGTGTAGAGCATCACCGGCTGCGGGCGCTGGATGTCGAAGTCGAGCGTGCCGCGGGCGAACACGGCGGTGTAGCCCATATAAAACGGCCAGGTCTTGTGCTGGTGCCAAGCCCCGATCGCGGTGACCGCCTCGACCTTTCTCCTCGGGTAGTAGTAATTGGTCACCACGTGGTCGACGCCCCGGTCGCTGGTGCCGCCGGTCGAGCCCACGGAGCTGATCGCCGTGGGTTGGCCGAAGAGGAAGTTGACGTAGTCGGTGTCGTGGACGTGGAGATCGTAGATCGCGCCGCCGGAGATACCCGCTTTGAAGTACCACGGGCTCCACAGCCCCTTTCCGCCCTGCCGGCGGAGGATGAGGCTTTTGCACTTGCCCAGCTTGCCGCCGGCGACGTACTCTTTCAAGAGCACGTACGCCGGCCAGAAGCGGATGCACTGGGCGATCATCACGGGCCGGCGGGCCTTCTTTCCGGCGGCGACCATCGCCGCAACTTCGGCCGGCTTGACGGCCATCGGCTTCTCGCAGAGCACGCTCTTGCCCGCCTTCACCGCCGCGACGAACAGGTCCTTGTGGTCGCAGGTCGGCACGCAGACGTCGACCAGGTCGACGTCCGGATCGTCGATCAGCTTGAATCCGCAGTCGTAGACCTTCTCGAACGCCCGGGCGTCGAGCTGGAAGCCGGTGTCGCCGAGGTTTCCGGCGCCCTCGCCCGTGCCCTCCCGCTTCGCCTTGTCCAGGTCGGCGAAGGCGACCACTTTCGCGTTCGGGAGCTTCAGGTAGGCCGACAAGTGCATCCGGCCCATGAACCCCATCCCGAGGATGCCGACTTTCACCACCATGACCATGACCTCCTTCCGCTGAGAAAAGGCATTCCGTCGTGTGTCATCGGGCCTCGCGCTGCGCCTGCTGGAGGACGCCCTCCAGCGAGACCGCGGCGCCGCCCTGACGCTTGCTCTGGTCGGCGGCCTCCATGAAGGCGTAGATCTCGAGGGTCTCGGCGACGGTGACCGGTGGTTTCCCCGTGGCGAAGAAGTTGGCAATCTCCACCAACAGCGGCCCGTAGCCCTCGAACTTGCCCGCCGGGGCGATGCCCTTCTCGCCGAACACCGTAGCCCCGAAGCCGGTCGCGCCCTGGCGGAGCCCGCGGAACGTGCCCAGCCGGCCGTCGGCCCACACGCCGGCCGCTAGGTCGGCGCTCGGGGTGCGCAGCCGGCTGACCGTCTTGCAGCCCGGGCCCATGATCGTGAACAACAGCTCGCAGCCGTGGATGCCGTAGTAGAACAGGTCCGGGTGGCTGGGCTCGAGCGGGGCGTTCGGGCCGTAGGCGTCGCAGCCCAGCACCCGGCCCGCGCGCGGATCGGTTCGCATGGCGAGAATCCCCGGGCTGTAGCGGAGCGACGAGTTGGAAAAGCACGGCGTGCCGGTCCTCTGGGCCAGGTCGTAGATCCGCACCACGTCGGCCAGCGAGGCCGCCACCGGCTTGTCGATGAACACCGGCTTCTTGGCGGCGAAGACCGGCCTGACTTGGGCCAGGTGCGGCCGGCCGTCGATGCTCAGGAGCATCACCGCGTCGACCTTCGGCAGCATCGCTTCGATCGATTCGACGATCTCGGCCCCCATGCGCCGCATCGAATCGGTGTTGGCCCGGATGTTGTCGGCGCTGAAGGGGATGTCCGGGCTGGGGGCGGGCACGGCGGCAACCACCTTCATCCGTCGGATCGCCGGCTCGGATTTCGCGTCCGTGATGATCTGGGTGAACGGCACGGCGTGGGCGTCCAGCCCGATCATTCCCACGCGGATCGAGGTAGTCGCCGGCTCCGCGCCCGCGCACGCCGCGGCGGCCAGGAGGAGTGCGACCAGAAGCAGGGGTCGAAGCAGGGCCAAGTCCAACATGGCAGTTCTCCTATCAAGCCGCTTGCGGCTTAGCGTGCCAGCGCCGTCGCGTATCCCGGGAAGGGTCCCCCATCACATCTCCTTCCACTCGCCCGGCACGGGCACGGGGTAACGGCCCTGGGCGTCGGCCCGGATGGGCGGGGGGCTGTCCTCGGTGAGCTGGTCGATGTTCGGGCACCACTGGAAGCTCGAGGCCATGGCCTGGTCCCAGGTGATGACCTGGCCGGAGTGGACCGCGGCCCGGCCCATGATGTCGGCCAGGTTCGACAGCGCCGCGCGCTCGGCCTCGTTGTGGGGCCGATCGTTGCGGATCGCGTCCAGAAGCGCGTTCCACTCGGCCAGCCAGGGGGTGATCGGCTCCTTGGGGGCCTGCCAGGCGATGTTGTCCGGGGTGCAGCGCTGGCTCTTGTAGGTGTGCACCGTGCCGAGGTGGATCGCGCCGGAGAACTGGGCCGCACACTTGGTGCCGTGGATGAAGGTGTCGAACTGGTTGTGGCAGTTGGGCAAATAGCGGACGACGTCGTAGGCCTTGGTGCCGTCGGCGAAGGTCCACTCGACGGAGAAGGAGTCGAGGTTCTGGCTGCAATCAATGCTATTGGCGGCGCGGCCGCCGATGCCGTGGGCGGAGACCGGCCAGGCGTCCTTGATCCAGCAGATTTCGTCGATCTGGTGGATGTCCATCTCGGCCCACAGGCCGCCGGAGACCCAGTAGAACCGGACGAAGTTGCGGATCTGCCAGAAGAGGTCCTTCTCCTTTTCGGGTCGGGGGCCGAGCGGCCCGACCGACTCCATGCGGTACGCGCGGATGAGCTGGACCTCGCCGAGCTCGCCGTCGCGAATCCGCTTGATCAGCTCGTGGCGGTTCCTGGAGTGGCGGCACATCAGTCCGGCGGCGATCTTGAGGTTCTTCTTCCCGGCGTCCTTGCCGGCCTGGATGACCCGACGGACCTGCGGCGGATCGGTGGCGAACGACTTCTCCATGAAGACGTTGACGCCCTTTTGGACGGCGTATTCGAGCTGGGCGGGGCGGAAGCCGGCGTAGCCGCAGAGCATGGCCACGTCGCCCGGCTTGAGGCAGTCGATGGCCTTGCGATACGAGTCGAAGCCGACGAACCGGCGCTCGGCGGGGACGTCGATCTTGTCGGCATACTCCGCGGTAAGGGCCTTGAGCGAGGCGTTGACCCGATCGGCGAAGATATCGGCCATGGCCACGAGCTTGACCGGCCCGCCGGTGGCCTCAAAGGCGTTGCCGGCCGCCCCGCTGCCGCGTCCGCCGCAGCCGATCAGGGCCAGCCGGATCGTATTGTCCTCGGCGGCGTGGACCGCCGGAATCGCCACGCCGGCCAGGGCGGTGCCGGCCGCCACCTTGCCGCTGAATTTCAGGAACTCCCGGCGGGAGGGCTCTTGCGGCTCCCGATGCGACGACTGGTGTTCTCGCTTCATGGCTGTTCTCTCGCTTGGAGAAAAAGGTGATGTGCTCCGAAGTAGAAATGCCTCAAGAGATTGCCGTGGTATCAGGCTTTCTAATCCCTAATCCCTAATCCCTAGTCCCTAATCCCCCTTCCCCTCACCACGGCGGCAGCGCCAGCGTGCCGCCTTCCAAGTGCACCACGCTGCCGTTGATGAACCCGGCGTCGTCGCCCAACAGGAAGGCGACGGCCTGGGCCACGTCCACCGGCCGGCCCATGCGCCGCACCGGGATTTTCTTGGCCACGTCGGCGTAGATCTCCTCTTTCGGTTTGTTCCAGCCGGCGCAGGACGCGGCCAGCATCGGGGTGTCGATCGTGCCGGGGCTGACGGCCACGAAGCGAACGCCGTTGGGACTGTGGTCGGTCGTCAGGCAGCGCATCAGGGCGACCACCGCCGCCTTCGAGGCGCAGTAGACGCCGTGCTCCGGGAAGCCGATCTCCGCGGCCACCGACGTGGTGAAGCAAATAACGCCCTTGCCCTGACGCTCCATCACGGGGATGGCGTGCTTGGCCGCCAGGGCCGGCCCGAGCAGGTTCACGTTGATCACCGCGTAGAAATCGTCGAGGGTCATCTGGGTGATTTTCTGGTTCCGCAGCACCCCGGCGTTGGCGCAGACGGCGTCGAGCCGGCCGAACTTGTCCACGGCCAGGTCCACGGCGGCCTTGACGTCGGCCTCCTTGGCGGCGTCGCCGTAAAGGAACAGGCAGGTGTGGCCCTCGTCGGTCAGGCGCCGGGCGAGGGCCTGGCCCTCGGCCTCCTGGATCGACGTGGCGATGACCTTGGCCCCCTGGCGGGCCAACAGCTCGCTCGTCGCCTCGCCGATGCCCGAGGTCCCGCCCGTGATCAGGACCACCTTTCCTTCCAGAGAACTCATGGCTTGGCTCCCCATTGTCTTAGGGCCGCTATCCCCGGTATCCCGCCCGCAGCCGGCCGGTGCGGCCCGAGCGGCGAAACTCGATCGCACGATCCACCAGCGCGAAGACGTCGTACTGCGGCCGGTAGCCCAGGACGTACCGGGCCTTGGCCACGTCGATGCAGAAATCCTGGCCGACCGGATCGACCAGCTCGATGACGCCGATTCCCAGCTTCTCGGCGGCGTAGCGGGCCGTCTCGACGTAGTCGAACGGCTCGTTCATGGCGATCATGAAGGTCTGGCCCTCGATCCCCTCCCGCTCCAGGGCCAGCAGGTGCGCCTGGACGCAGTCCTCCAGGGCCACGATGTGCCGCCGCATGGGCCGGCCGTCGGGGTGGCGCAGGGCCACGGCCGCGTCCTCGCCGGAGGCGAACCGGGCCCGCTCCCGCTCGGTCATCAACTCGCGCCACACCGGCACGCCGAACTGCTCGCCGGCCACGGTCAGGTGCCGCAGCACGTCGTCCTCGGCGTGAATCCACGACATCCTCAGGATCACCGTGGGCACGCCCGCCTGGTGAAAGAACTGCCCGGCCATGGCCTCTTCGATGACCTTGGAGAGCGGGTAGTAGCCCGGGTAGGCCGCCAGGGGCACGTCCTCGCGGATCGGCACCGGCTGCGGATTGAAGTAGATGCCGTTGACCGCGTCGCCGCTGGCCAGCAGGAACCGCTTGAGCGCCTTGGTCCGCATGGCCGCGTCGAGGAGATTGAAGGTGCCCCGGGCGCTCAGATCGATCACGCCGTCGCGATCTTCCTTGCAGGTGGCCAGGTGGACCACGGCGTCGCTCTGGGCCACGAGGTCCTCGACGGCCTTGGCATCGCCGAGGTCCAGCGGGACCTCACGGACCCCGGGCACGTCGACCGGGTTGCGGTGCCGGGTTGCGACCACCTCGTAGCCCGCCTGCACCAGGGCCTCGCACAGCGGGACGCCCAGCTTGCCGCTCGCCCCGGTCACCATGACGCGTCGGATGACGGGCATCGCCCCGCTCCTTTCTTTCGGCTTGGTGAAGATCGGCCCTCAGGATACCGCGCCGGGCCCCGACGTTCAACGGGGGCCGGTTCATCGCTTGTCCGCCGGCCGGAACTTCTCCCCGCCAAGGTCCTTAAGCTCGGTGTCGCTCAGCCGGTGCCGGGCGAGTATCTCGCGGACCGCCTGGACCGGCGTGCCGGAGTAACGCTCCCCCTTGGCCACCGCGAACGGCACCTTGACGAACCCCTGCTCGATCTCCTGATACAGCGGCTGCAACTGCTTGTCATCGACAAGGGGCCGTCGCGCGGCGAGGTTCGCCTCGGCTTGGGCCAGAAAGGCCTCGACCCGCCTGCGGTAGTAGAATCGCAGCAGCTCGTAATAGTCGCGGTGGGCGTAGTCGAGGATCTTGCCCGCCCAGATGGTCAGCACATCTCGGATCCGCTCCTCCACGTCGTCCGGGGCGTGCGGCAGGGCCCTGGCACTTACCAGGATGGGGAACAGGCAGAATGCGTCGTTGCTGGAGAGCAGCATCTCCTGGCTCGCCAGGATGGCCTTGAGGGCAGCCGACTCGCGGCGAAAACCCTCCGGGTCGCTGGACCGGAACGCCCGAGCCAGGCGCGCCGCGTGGAGGTTGAACAGGTCGCTGAGGAACTGGCGGGCGACGTCGATCAGGTCGCGGTCGAAAAGCGCCCGGCTGCCGGCGCGAGCCGACTCCGCCAGGGCAATCTCCAGTGCCGCCTGCAAGCGGGGCAGGAACTGCCGGGCCTGCTCGGCTCCGTAGGGCGGCTCCCCGGCCATCCGGTCGCTCGTCATGCGGAGCATGTAGAGCGGGCAGACCACGCCCGGCGAGCCGTAGACGCTGGCCGCCAGCTCGCGGTAGCATCGGACCATGCCCGGCGCAGCCGCCGCGCCGTATCGGCGCACCGCGTAGTCCTCGAGAAACGCCGACAGCTCCACGGCCGCCGGATTCCACGCGAGACGCGAAATGAGGTCGAAGACCACCGGGTTGTGATGGATGGCCTCGGGCTCGATGCACAGCCCGCGGCACTTGTCGGCCTTGGGGTCGGCCGCGGCCTCCCGGGCACGGCGTATGATGTCGGCCAGATCGCCGTGGAGCATTGTGGTGCCGCCGTAGGCGTACAGAAAGCCGACCAGCCACGGCTTGCCGCCATAGTAATCGTATTGCTTGTACATGGGCGGGCCGCGCTCCAGATCGCTGGGCAGCTCCCAGACCATCAACGCGTCGGCCGGCAGGGCCTGCAAGTACGCCATCGCGTCCTCCCGCCGCCGATCCAGGAAGGTCCAGGAGTTGGTAAACAGGACGGCCTGCGGGTCGACGGAGCGGATCGCCTCCAGGTTCCTTCGGGCCACGGCGATCTCGATCGCCAGGAGTTCCTTCGGATCCCGATCGGGGCGCATCTCGCAGTAGCTCTGCGAGGCCCAGAGATGATCGGTTCCGAACCGCCTGAGGTACTCCTCGGCGTAGGCCCTGGCAACCTTCAGATAGAGGGGATCGTCGGGATGGAGGAACACGCCCGGGGGCTCGAACCCCGCCCAACTGACCTCGATAAACCGGGCCTTGCCGCGATGGGCCTGCTGGAACTCGCGCGGCACCTGGCCGATGAATCCGCGGAAGTCCGGGGCCATTTTGATCCCCACGCTGCGGCCGTAGTCGGTGAACCGCCTGGCCAGGTCGGCCTGGAAGTCCTGGAAGGCGGCCGGGTAGGGAGGGCGGATTGCCCAGGTGTGCCACCCGGCCCAGGGGTGAAACGGCGGGCCGCTGAGCGTCGAGGGCGGAACGTCGACGCCGAATCGCTTCCATACCGCGCGCCAGGTGGCCGTGAAATCGAAGTTCGACGAGAGCACGTTGAAGCGGTGCCTGGCCGCCCAATCGACCTCGGCCTTCCACTGGGGCCAGCCCCACCAGTACGACGTGTACTCGCAGTCCATCATGTACTGGCGCACGGGCCAGCGGGGCCGTTGGACGACGTCGATCCCCGCGACGGGCAGGGACTTCCATCGCGGCACGTGCTCTTCCTCCCAGAAGAAACCCACCCGACAGAACCGCTCCAGGTAGTGGTACACGCCATAGAGCGACCCCCGGGGACTCCCGCCGAGAATCACCAGGTAGCGTCTTGCGCCGTCTTCGACGGACTTGATGAGAAAGCCCTCGTCGCCCAGGTCCTTCGGCACGGTCAACGCCCCTTTGGCCGCCAGCGCATCGGCCAGGGGGCATCGGCCGATCACCAAGCCCGCCCCGGTCCCCTCCACGGTGCAGACGCCGTCCGCTGCGATCTTCGGCTCCGTGCCCACGAGCCCGGCGGCATACTTGACGAACTCCGCCCTGGCGTGCTCCTCGATCGGCCGCGGCTGGCCGGCCGTCACCACGTGAGGGAAAAGCACGATCATCCCAAGGGCCGCGAGAATCGCAGATTTCATCGTTGATCCCCTCGATTGACGTCGGCGTGCCGTTGTGATGCGACTCATTTTGCACTTTTCACTTTTGAAGCACGCGACGCCGCGCACGGAAGACACACCGCGCTCAATACGTCGCCTCGACCCGGCACGGGCCCATCCCGGCCGGCAGCAGAATCCATTCTTTCTCTGGATCGAACTGGCGCCAAGGCCGGCCGTCGACCTGAACGGAACGCATGGCACGCCCCTCCGGGTGACGCAAACGCAGCCTGATGGTCTGCCAGGAATCGCGCCTGGGCGGCGTGACGCGGGCCTCGATCCGCCCTTTGTCGGCCTCGGAACGGACCTCGAGGCTCATGGGCCCGAAGTGCGTCGGGGCTTGCTCCAGGCGGATGCGCTTGCCGTCCTGGAGCCAGGCCCGCGGTGCGCCGGGCAGGAGCAGGAGGTTGCCCGAGTAGCCCCCGGCCTCGCCCCGTTCCTCGGTCACCAGCATGTGGCGGACCAGGTGCAGCACCACGGCGCTGGCGCAGGTCAGCGGATCGGTGATCTCCGCCGGGGGATACGACGATCGCTGGTGCAGGTCGCTCGGGTACAGCACGTTCGATTCCCGCGAGACAAACGTCTCGTGCTCCACGTTGAAGGCCAGGTAGGCGTAGAAGCCGAGGAGGTAGTCGCGGATGGCGTCCTCGTGCAGCAAATGGAGGAGGTAGCCCTTGCCGTAGATCGCGTCGAGAGCGCCCGGGCCCATGGGGCGGTACCGGGGCAGGTGACAGAACGTGCGGTTGGACTGCTCGAGGTAGTCGGCAATCCAGCGCGCGTGCCGGCTCCCCCGGGCGAACGGCTCGACGTCGAAAATGCAGCCGGCGAAGAGCTGGTAGAAGTCGAGCATCTCGTCCGGCTTCGTGCCGCCGACCCGAAGTGGCAGAAACGGCGGCTGATGATCCTTCAGATAGCTGCCCTCGATGGCCCGGTCGAGGTCGGCCCGATAGGCGATTGCCTCGTCGCGGTAGCGCCGGGCGGTTTCCTTGTCGCCCAGCGTCTCCAGGGCCCAGGCCGTGTCGACAAGCCCTCGCCAGCAGCACAGGTTGGCGAAAAGCGGATAACCCAGGACGTCCACGACGTCCCCGCCGTAGGCCCATTGGGGGAGCAAGCCCCAGTGAAGGGGCTTCCGGCCGTTCTCAAGCTGCATGGTGCGCCGCCGCTGGGTCATCGTCCACTCGGCGCACTGCTTGAGCAATGGCAGGTGCCGCCGCATCCAGGCCTCGTCCCGCGTGAGCCGGAAGAGGCTCACAGCGTAGTGCGGCTGGAGGCCGTTGCGGTACTGCTGGTGACGCGACTCCACGTCCTTAAGCGTGTACTGCTCGACCTTCCGGAGGAAGTCCGGCGTCAGGTAGGTGGCCGACATGTATCGCTGGGCGTCTTTTCCGCGGCCCCACAGGGCCAGTCCCAGCATGGGGAAGCTCTCCTCGTAGCCGAACAGCGCGCCCTCGTACACCGACGGCGCCGCCCCGTAGCCCATGATGTCGCCGTCGCCGTTGATCAGGGTCTGCGCAATCACCGCCTTCACCGCCCGATTCACGCGGGGCTCCGGCACTTCCACGACGGTCTGCGTCGCCATGATCGTGTCCCAGGAGGTGCAAAACGCTTGCAGGGCCTTGTCGAACGACGCGCCCCGGCAGGCCTCGAGGTCGGCCAACGAAGTGCCGCCCTCCTGGGGATGAAGGAAATCCACGTGCCGCTCCTCGTCCGCCGCAAGCGGGAGCGGGACCCTCAGGGTGCCCAACGATTCCCCGGGCCCGGCCGGCGCAAGCGACAGCAGCACGGCGTCGTTGCTGCGCGCGAGGACGCCGTTGCGAAACGACAGCGGGCCCGGCCGCTCGCCGGAGATCGAGACCTCCACGCGCTCGTCCCGCGGGCCTGCGGACCGATTTCGCACCGAAAGGCGGACGAACACCATGGGCCGGGCCGGGGATCCCAGGGGCACCGCGAAGGCCGTCTCCCGCACGTGCAGATCCCCGAGCTGCGCCTCGACCACAACGCCCGGACGCCAGCCGTCGATCAGCGTCCTGTGGAGCGTGTCGCGGCACTCGGCCAGCGTGCGCCCCTCGGGCCCGAGCCGGAACTGAATCTTCTCCCGGTCGATCAGGGAGCCCTCCCAGCCGACGCCGGTCTCGTTGGGGTGATCCTTCAGCCCGATCGGGAAGCGGGTGGATGCCATGCCGTGGGCGCAGAGTGCGAGGGCCTCGAAGGACGGGTCCCCGGGCACCCTCAACACCTCCTGCTCGAGCCCGGCCTGCGACGTCAGTCGCTCCGGCCAGACGTCCTTGCCCGGCGGCAGGAATCGCAGGACCTCCAGCTCCGCCACGGAGAGCTTCTCGCTGCCGGCTCGACGCACCCGAACCGCCCGGGTCACCGTGGGCTGGAACGTCCAGTCGATCCGCCGGTCTCCAGACAGGCGCCAGGTCTTCAGGCCCGCGCCGCAGGGCGTCCAGCCAAGGCCGCTCTGCGCCTCGATCACCAGCCCGGAGTTGTCCGGGACGCCCGAGGCGACGATCAGGGCCACGGAGTCGATCGAGTGGGGGACCGGCCAGGTGACGCCCACCGCATGCCCGGGCTCCAAGGTCGCCGCCGGCGCCGCGAGGTTGCCGTCGACCAGCCCCGGCACCTCGATGGCCTCGTTGCGGGCGTTCCAGTGCATGGCCGTCGCAGCCCCGGGCGATTCCTCGTGCAGCTTGGCGATGTTCCGCAAGAGCGGCCACTCCAGGCACATCCAGTGTTCTGGGGCCGCATCGGCGGAGACCCAGCTATTGCCCCCGTTGCCCAGGCGGTCTGCGTCGGTGGCGGCGCTTCTCTCCTCGCCCTGGGCGTACCAGGAGCGATCCACGAGCACCTCCGCGCGGTAGCCGAGGTAGGAGCTGTCGACCGTGACCTTGGCCGACTGCGCGAGGGAGGGCTCGGCCAGCTTGCCCCCGCTTGCCCACGAGGGGACGAGCACCATCGCTGCCAGGAGGAAGGCACGAAGGAATCGGCCGGGCGAAAGGCTCCGGGCCGCGGCTGCCGGTTGCGTCAGGCGGATCATGGGAGTCTCCTGTAACGGCCGGGCCTGCCGGCTACTGGCGGAACTTGAGTGCGTAGAGGTCCGCGTCTCGCAGGAGGAAACGGAGTCGGACCGGCCGGCCGGCCATGGCGCTTAGGTCGGATTTGTCCTTCCAGGTCACGGTACGCGCAAGCGCGTCGCCGAAAAGCTCATCGCTGTCGGCCGCCGCAAAGCCCGGCAAAGGCTGGCCGGCGGCGTCCTGGAGCTCGAGGCGGACGTAGCCCGCCGCGGAGGTCGCGAAGTTCAACGTCAGCTCCTTCCCGCGAAAGACCAGCGGCCGGGTGGTGCACTCCCCGCGTGCCCCGGCGTGCAGGGAGACAAAGCCGTCGATGCGCAGCGTGTAACGGCGGAGCCGCTTCGGGCCTTTCCAGTGGTCCTCGCCGACGTAGAACGAAAGCTCCGGCAAGGCGGTGGGGTCCTCGGCCGGGGTCTCCAAAAGCCCCAGGCTCTGGTAGCAGTCGCCGTACACCCAATTGTCCCGGCGCTCCGGACCGGGCCGCAGAAACGCCTCGTCAAACCGGTGAAACGTCCGCCCGTCGCGGCTGGTCATGAACAGGCCGTCGGTGACCGCCGTCCCGTAGCGCGGGTGGAGCTTCATCCGCCGCTGGCGATGCTCCGGGTCGGGCAGGGCCTTCATCGACGGCGACCACGGCCGCTCCACGTACCGCGCCGGAAACCCGACGAACACGTGCTCGGCGCGGTAGTACGGCTGGACCTGGTTGGTGTAGAGCGCCTCCTCCGGTGCGCCGGGAAAACGCAGCAGCTCGGGCTCGGTCCAGGTGCGGAAATCGGCCGACGTGGCAACACGAATGTCGCGAATGCCGCTGTGGAAATCGCGGACGTAACACCAGTACTGTTTGCGCAGCGGGTCCCAGAAGGCGTTGTTCTGCGTGTCGAAGGCCCCCTTGGTGAGGATCGGCTTGTCCGCCAGGGGCGACCAGCGGATCCCGTCGGCCGACTTGTACGCCCAGAGCCCGCCCGGGCCATTGCCCACGGCCTTGTATTGCTCGCCCGGCCGGCAGTCGGGGTTGGGGTCTTTCATGGGTGTGAAGTTGTCCAGGCCCTGGGCCGACCACACGATGTTGTTCTTCTTCGATCCGCCGTACTCGAAAAGCCCCAGCTCGGGCTTGATCCAGCCAATGCCGTCCCGACTCTCGGCGTAGCAGGCGAACAGCGGGCGCGAGGCCATTTTCGTGCCGTCCGCATTGGTCAGGTCGGCGGCGATGTAGTACATGCGGACGATCGGGCCGTCGCGGAAAACCGTCTCGTACCCGCAGCCGCTGCCCTCCCACGGCGCGTCGCACACCATGACGACCTCGCGCGGCACCGGCGCGTGCAGGCGCAGCTCCACGCCTTCCCGGCGATCGAGCAGGTGGTCGTCGACGAACAACTCCCGCCGGTCGCCCAGGTCGATGGCGCCGGGCTGGCCGGCCCATGCCGCGGCGCTCACGGCGATTGACCAGAGAAACACGAGCGGAACCAGCGGTTCGAGCTTGCGCAAGGAAGCCATGATCATCCTCCGCCGTGGTCGCGATCGCCCCGCAGTCGGCAGGGCTGTTCTCCAATGTAGCGAGGCGGGCGGCCGGTCTCAAGCATCGAAGTGGCTTCTGTTGCGGAAACATATTGTAGGGTGCGTGTTGTGTGCGAGGCTCGACGGCGGTACACTCCGGATGGATCGAGGCCGTGGTTCAGATCGCCCCGTGACGGGGGAGTGGTCCTCCACGCGGCTCGACGACGAGCAAGAAGGAGTGGCTCAATGCGCACGCTGGCCCGCCTGCTTTCGACGTTCGCACTCGCCGCCGGGAACGTGCTTTTCGCAGCGGAAGCTATCGTTGGGGGTGCGGCGCCCGACCTGGTGGACGTAGACTACCGGGCCCTGGTGTCGCGGGCCGACCTGGTCTACCAGACCCCGGCGTCGCATCCCGTGGAGGGGCTGCCGATCGGCAACGGGACCATGGGAACGACGGTCTGGACGACTCCCGATTCGATCCGCTTCCAGATCAACCGGACCGACGTGTTCGCCACCAACAAGGGCCACACGGGACGCGACGCATGGCGTGCCGCCGGGGCCGGTCCGGCGGACTATTGCGGCGGAATCGCCCAGGTGGTGCTCAACGTGCGCGGGGAGCCCTTTCAGACGGGCCAGGGCTTTCTCCAGCGGCTTTCGCTGTACGATGCGGAAGTGTCGATCGCGGGCGGGGGAGTGCGGGCCCGATGCTTCCTCTCGTCGGCCTCCGACGTCCTCGTCGTCGAGGTGGACGACCAGCGCCCGGAGCCGCAACCCCTGCACCTGACCGTCTCGACGTGGCGCGAGCCGGAGGTGAGGAACGGTTTGCACGTGGCGAAGCACCGGTTCGCCGACCTCCGCGACCAGGTGCTCGTCGTGCAGCAGTTCTCGGAGAAGGAGTACTACAACGGGTCCGCCCTGGCGGCGGGAATCGCCGGGGACGGCGTCAGGCTGGAGTCATCGACCGAAAGGACACGCACGCTGGTGGCGGCGCCCAGGAAAGGCCGAAGGACGATCCTGGTATCTACGGCAGCTTCCTGGTCGGCGCAGGACGACGTGGGCGCCACGGCGTCGCGGCTTCTCGAGAAGACGTCGTTGCAGACCTACGATGCCCTGGCTCAAGAGCATCGAAGGTGGTGGCACGCGTTCTGGTCGCGGACTTTCCTGCACGCCCACAGCCCGGACGGCCTGGCCGATTTCATGGAGCGTGTGCGGAACCTGCACCTGTACTTCATGGGCTCGAGTTCTCGCGGGCCGCTGCCTCCGAAGTGGAACGGCTCGATCTTCGTCACCGACGGGGACGTGCGGGCCTGGGGCTCGCAGTACTGGGTCTGGACCACGGAGGCGCTCTACTTCCCGCTCTTCGCGGCGGACGCCATCGACCTGACCGACCCGTACTTCCGGATGTACGTCAAGCAGCTTCCCGCCTGCCGGCGGGCCGCCGCCCAACGCTGGGGCGCCCGGGGCGCCTTCTTTCCCGAGACCACGCCCTTCGACGGCCCGGTGGTCATGCCCGAGGACGTCGTCGAAGAGTACCGGGCCATCTTCTCGGGACGGAAGAACGCCAAGGACATTTCCCCCCGCCTGCGGGAAATCTGCTCGTTTGAAAGCCACCTGCACTGCTCCACCATCTCGGTCCATACGAAGCAGTACTCGTGGATCAGTCACGTCGCCTCCTCGGGCGCGGAATTGGCCGTGCAGGCGTGGTGGCGCTATCGCTCGACCGGAGACCTGCGGTTTCTCCGCGAAACCGCCTATCCGCTGCTTTGCGACACGGCCGAGTTCTACCGGAGCCTGGCCGCGAAGGGCCAGGACGGACGCTATCACCTATCGGGCACCAACGTCCATGAGGACTTCTGGGGCGTCAACGACGGCATCATGGATCTTGCAGCGATCCGAGGCACCGTGCCGCTGGCGATTCGTGCCGCCGAGATCCTGGAAGCCGACGGGCCGCTGCGAGCCCCGTGGAGGGAACTCGTCGACAACCTGGCGGCCTATCCCATGGGCAGCGATCCGGGTGCCAAGGCCCTGACGGGTGGGGCCCTGGCCGAAGACGTCTGGGCGGCTGGCTTCCTGAAAGACGTCGATGGCCACCGCAACCCCGAAGACGTGTGGCTCAACCCCGTCTTCCCCTTTGAAGACTGGACCCTGGAGACTCGCCATCCGAAATCCGACCAGATCGTCAAGAAGCTGGTGCGGCTCGCCCCGCGCTTCCGGACGGTGTTCGAGGGCCAGCCGCAGAACACGGCCATTCGCACGCCCATCGCCGCGGTCCGGGCGGGCTGCGGCGAGGAGCTGCCGGCCATGCTGGCCGCCTACTATCCCGCCTTTGCCCCCATGCCCAACGGCATGGGGCTCTTTGAGGGAGGCGGGAACATCGCAAGCCAGGCACATTCCGTCGAGATTCTCGGCTCAATCAGCACGATGCTCCAGGACGGGTTGCTCCAGAGCGTATCGCCGCGCCCCGGGGAGCCGGAAATCATCCTCCTCCTGCCGGCGTGGCCCAAGCAGTGGCAGGCCACGTATCGGCTCCTGGCGCGGGGAGGCTTCCTGGTCTCCGCTGCGGCAGAAGATGGCCAGATCGCCTTTGTCGAGATCGAGTCTCGCCTCGGCGAGCCGTGCCGGCTGCGCAACCCGTGGAAGGGGCCGTGCCGTTTGGCCGAGGTCGGCGGCAAAGTCCGGGAGCTATCGGACGACGTCTTGCGCTTCGACACCCGAAAAGGCGGCCGCTACCGCCTGACCCCCGCAAGCCAACCGCCGCCTGACCGGGCCCACCACGTCCGCCCCGTTGCCGATTCGCCCACTCCCTCGTACCGTTTCACTTTGGCGAATGGGCGGGTCGTGCAAGGGCAGCTCGGCCGCCCCAGGCCCTGACCCGCCTTCCTCACCGCCGTAGGACGGATTGCTAATCCGTCCTTGTACGGGACGGGTTGCCAACCCGTCCTACAGCCCGTCTCGGCTGCATCCTCCTTTCACGGCTTGAGCCACCGGTCCAGCCAGGCAAAGGCCTTGTCCTGCATCTGGGCGTTGAACTCGTGCGGGCCCTCGTAGGTGACGCCCTGGAACCGCTCCCCCACGCCCGCCTTCTTGTACACCGCTGCGATCTTGTCGAAGGAGGCGTCGACGCCGTCGGGCGGGAAGAGCTGGTCCTTGGTCCCGTGGATGACCATCAGCCCGCCGGGCGCGGTCATCGACACGACGTCCGGCAGGTCCATCCACTGGTACAGGCCCGGGACGACTTTCATGAACCCGATGCTGGTCAGCTTATTCTGTAGCATGGATCCGTAGGTCGACATCCAGCCCACGACCACGGCCGCCTTGATCCGCGCGTCGAGGCCGGCCAGGTGCGCCGAGCGGAACCCGCCCACGGACAGGCCGCAGCACCCGATCCGCTCGGGGTCGACCTCCGGCCGGCTTGCCAGGTAATCCACCGTCCGAATGTCGTCCATGAACATGACGCCCGACCAGGTGATGCCCGCTTCAAACAGCCCGGTCGCGATCAGCGACGTGCTCGCGCTGGAACGCCGGTGGAATGCGGCAACGTCCTCGAGGCTCATTTTGTCGCGGTCCAGCCACGTGGGCGGGTCGCGGGGAAGGAGCATGCGCCGCTCGCCCCAGTAGAACATGTCAATGGCGATCACCACGTACCCGCGCTTGGCCAGCTCGCTTCCGAAGCTGCGTCCCGAGTAATAGGCCCGCTTGAACTCGGCCAGGGCGGGATGCTCGCGCTCGGTGGCGATGATCTTCTCCTTTCCCCACGCGAAGAACCCGCCGTGATCGTGCAGGGCGACGATCGCCGGCCTTCGCTTCGGCGGGCCCTTGGGCAGCAGGAGATACGCCGGGACGCGGACGTCCGGGGTCGTGTTGAAGTAGAGCTTCTCGCGCACGTACTCGCCGCAGTCGACCCGCTCGACCACCTCGGCCCGCGGGTCGCACTTCGGCGGGGCGTATTGCAGCAGCCCCAGCACCTTGGGCCGGGCCTCACGCTTCCAGGCCTCAACGTCCTTGAACCGATCGTGCAGGAAGGAAAGCTCCTGCGTCGAGCGGCCGGCCGTGGCCTGGAGGAACGGATAGAGGCTGCCGACCTGGGCGTCCGGGATTGCGCCGCTTCCGCCTGCGGAGCTTGCAGGCTCGGCCCCAAGAAGCCCGGGCGCCGCGACGCTCATGCCGGTGACTGCCAGCACGCCAAGCACCACCCTGAGCCACCGGCAGCGACGGACTGACGCTGACCGCGACGCCGTGGCCCGTGCCTTGCCTCGCATCGTTCTTGTCACGCTTGTCATGCCATGGTCCTCCTCACGGGTCGCCCCCGGGGTACTTCGCGGCCACGTCCTTCCGGTACTCGTCGTTCTTCAGTCCGATCTTCTCGAACGGAATCGGCTGAAAACCGATCGCCCAAGCCGGCGAATCCTTCTTCAGGCGGAAATCCATCTTGTCCGGGGCGACGAAGCGCGGATCGCCGCCGACGAAGTTGTCCTGAAGCTTAAGCCACTGCTCCTTCGCGTGCCAGCCGACCTCCAGCCACTTGCCGGCGCACACGTTGCGGGCAACGAGGTTGCCCTCGGGCGGCACGCCGCCGGCCGTGGCGTAGTAACGGTCCAGGTCCTTGATGGCCGGGTAGCGGCTGCGGTAGAGGTCCTGGGGAACGGCGGCAAGCTGCTTCTTCATGTAGTCGTTGACCATGTTGGACCAGACCGGCGATTGGTCCAGGCCGCGGCCGTCGACCCGCACGGCCGGATCGCACTCGACGAACACGTTGTTCTCGACGCGGTGGTCGCGCCCGCCGCCGAGGAACATGGCCCAGTGCACCTTGTAGAAGACGTTGCCGAAGACCTCCGTGCCGCTCACGCAGTCGTCCATGTAGACGCCCATCGAGCCCATGCCCACGCCGCCGGTGTGGTGGATGAAGTTGTGCCGGATGCGGTTGCCGCGGAAGGTCCAGTCGCGGCCGGTGTAGATCGCGCCGACGTCGCCGGTTTCCAGGGCGATGTGGTGGATCTCGTTCAGTTCGAGGAGGTGCTCGTTGCCGCCGAAGAGGATGGCACAGTGGGGATGGTCGTGGATGAGGTTGTGGGACGCGCGGAGCCCAACCCCGCCCATCAGGACCGCGGGCACGTAGCACTTGGACCATCGCCCCTGCCGGGCGAAGTGGCAGTTCTCGACGAAGTGCCCGCCGGGAGCAAGGGTCTGGCGGTCGCCGCCGTGGAGCGAAACGCCGCCGTCGCCGGTGTCGAACACGTCGCAGCCCACCACGCCGTGGCCGGTGCCACTATCCATGCGAACGCCCCAATTGCCGACGTTGCGGATCAGGCAGCCGGCGATGCGGTTGCCGGTGCCGCCCTGGATTTCCACGGCGCTGGCCCGGGTGGCTTCCAGGGTCACGCCCCGAAACGTGACGTGCGAAGCCCCGGCAAGGCGCACCAGCGGCCGATCGAGCAGCGAGATGAGCACCGGCGGGTCATCTCGCGCGGCTGGGGGCGGCCAGAAGTAGAGAATCCCCGACTTGCGATCCAGGAACCACTCGCCCGGCTGGTCCAGCTCCTCGATCACGTTGAGGAAGCAGAAACGCTGGCCTTTGCGGAAGCCGTAGAGCCCGTGGGGCGGTGCGGTCTTGACGAGCCGCTGGTCGAGGTCGAGCGACAGGGCGCGCTCGTAGGAGTTGGCCCAGTCCCACGCCCAGTAGCCGTGCACCCACAGGTCGCTCGTGTCCTTCCAGCGGCGCGGCCGGTCGCCGTTGTAGAGAAACCCGCCCTCGAGCTTGCCGATCTTGCCGCCGTGGTCATCGCCCTGGGCCGTGGCGTCGGGGAAGCCGGCGATTTGCTCCCACTGGCCTTCGTTGGGCCACCGGGCGAGCGTCATCGGTTTGCCGTCGAAGAAGATTTCGCAATGGGCGGGCGTGGTCGGCCGGCCGAACCCGCGCGACTTCATCTGGCCGAAGTCCGCGATGCCCAGCTTGCCGAGATCCAGCCAGCGCACGTGGGCGCGGGCCTGCGGGTCGAGCCGTGAGAGCACCGCGGCGTCGGTAACCGGCTGGAAGTCGGAGAGTGTGCGTCCGCCAAGCAGGCGCACCGACTCGCCTGAACTCGCCCGCCAGACGATCGGCGCGTTGGGCGTGCCTGAGTCGTCGGCCGTGAGCTCCAAAGACGCGGTGCGCACGTAATCGGCCCCGCGGAGCCAGACCGTCGCGCCGTCCTTGGTCAGCTTGCCGTCGTGTTTCAGCCTGCGCACGGCGTCCCGCGCCGCCTCGAGGCTTGCCAGCGGCCGGGCCTGCGTGCCGGGGTTGGCGTCGTTTCCGTCGGGGGCGACGTAAACATCCGCCCCCGGGGCCGCTTGGCTCGCAAGGACAATCAGTGCGGCCAGGAGGGGATAAGAAAGCCTGAGCATGATCGTCTCCTTCCTGCTGGCGATAAGCCCTATTAGGAGGAAAAACCCTCTTTGCTCCCTAATGACAAAGTGCGCTCTGACCCCATGGCTCTCCAAGTGCGCTCTGACCCCATGGCTCTCCGAGGTGCGGTAGGGCCCTGCCGCATTTTCGCGGCCGAGCCTGCCGTTGTCAATCGTGATACACGATCCTGCAAACCGGGTGGCGAGGGATCGCTGGCGAGCGAAGCCATACGTCACGGCACCGAGGGCCGTGCTATGCGATATGGCCTCCCGCAAAGCTGATACTTAAAGCCTGCCCCCGACTCACCCCTTCACCCCGTCACCCCGTCACCCCGTCACCCCGTCACCCGACTCACCCACCCGACTCACCGACGTGCCGGCCCCGCCGGAAGGTTCTCCTGGAGATAGCGCGTGAGCGTTTCGTAAAGATGGCGGTGGGTATTCGCCCCCTCGCCGATGCCGTGAGTCCGATTCGGGTACGCCATCATGGAGAACTGCTTGTTGTGCCGGATGAGCTCGTTGATGAGCACCTCGCAGCTTTGATAGTGGCAGTTGTCGTCGCCCGTGCCGTGGACGATGAGGAGGCTGCCTTTCAGTTGGTGCGCGAAGGTGATCGGCGACCCATTCTTGTAGCCCGCTTCGTTGTCGTCGGGCAGTCCCATGTAGCGTTCCTGGTAGACGGTGTCGTAAAGCCGCTGATCGCTGATGAACGCGATGGCCATCGCCGTGCGATAGAGATCGGGGTAGCGGAAGACGGCGTTGAGGCTCATGGAGCCGCCGCCGCTCCACCCCCAGATTCCGATCCTCTCGGGGTCCACGTACGGACGCTGCTGGAGGATCTTGCGCGTTGCCGCGGCTTGATCGGCTGAAGCGAGAATCCCTATTTGCCGATAAATGCACTTGCGCCACTCCCGGCCGCGAGGGGCGTCGGTCCCGCGGTTGTCGATGCTCATGACCAGGTATCCGCGCTGGGCCAGCAGGCAGTGCCACAGGTAGTTGTCGCCGCCCCAGCGGTCCACGACCGTCTGCCCGGCAGGCTCGCCATAGACGTGGATCAGCAGCGGATATCGCCGGGCAGGGTCGAAGTCCGGCGGCTTGATGCACCAGGCGTCCAGTTGCACGCCGCCGCCAATGTCGACCCGGAAGAACTCGCCGGGGCTCGGTTTCAATTCGCCGAGCTTGGCGCGAAGCTTCGCATTATCGGCCAGCACGCGGATCCGCTTGTGGTCCGGCAGACTCACCAGGTCGATCAGCGGCGGCCGGCCAAAACGTGAGAACGTGTGGAATGCCCAGCGGCAGTCCCGCGACGCCTCGTAGCGGTGGCTGCCCGGCTGGTCCCCGGGCGTCACGCGTCGAAGCCGGCCGCCTCCGTCGAGGGGCACCTGATAGAGACAGCTTTGCGTGGGGTTGTCCGGAGAGGCGATGAGGTAGACGCACCCTCGCTTCTCATCCACGCCCGCAATGCTGATGACGTCGAATGGGCCCGGCGTCAGGAGCGTGATCGACCTGCCCGAGCGGGAGACCGCGTACAGGTGCCGCCAGCCGTCTCGCTCGCTCAGCCAAAGAAAGCGTTTCCCCTTCTCAATCCACTGCCACTTGTCAACCACGTCGACCCAGGCGTCGTCGCGGTCGGTGAAGAGCACCCTGGTTTGTCCGTTCTTCACGTCGCCGCGCACGACCTGGTTCGTGTTCTGCAAGCGGTTGAGGTGTTGAAAGACCACGTACCTGGAGTTCGGCGCCCACTGCATTTCGGGGATGTAATGGTTCCTGGGGTCGGCTTTCGTGTCGAGCCAGCGGGTATCTCCGCCGGTGGAGGCGACGACTCCGACTCGACAAGCCGAGTTGGTCTCCCCGACCTTCGGGTACCTGTACGACGTGAGCTTCGGATAAAGCGCATCGGTATCGTTAATCAGGTGATAAGTGCGGACGCCCGAAGAGTCGAACTGCCAATAGGCAAGGTGCTTCCCGTCGGGGCTCCAGCGGAATCCGTTGCGCAGATTGAACTCCTCCTCGTAGACCCAGTCCGAAGTGCCGTGGATCAGGGTGCTCGATCCCCCGGTGGTGAGCTGAGTGATTCTGAGATCGGCGAGGTCCTGCACAAAGAGGTTGTTCCGGCACACGTAGGCAACCCGGCAACCGTCCGGCGAAAGCGTGGCGAACATCAGGGTCGATGGTTTTGCGTTTCCACCCAGTTTCTGCAGTCGCTTCGTGTCCCGCTCGAACACCCAGTAGTCGCCGCGCGTGTTCTGACGCCAGACGCGTTTCGCGTTGGTGAATAGGACGAGCTTCCTCAAGTCATCCGACAAGGCGTAGCCTTCGATCTTCAAAGGTTTCGACTGGCCGCGCGGGATCAGGCGGGAGGCCGGGACCAGGACCTCGCGCTTGCCGGATTCCGGATCGTAACGCACAACGTCCTTGGCATCCTTGTGTCTCTCGGAGGTCTCGAGCGTCGTGTAGCCCGACCCGTCCGGGAGCCAGGAGGCGGGGCCCCACGTTGCTCCCTGAAATTCCCTCTTGTCGAAGATGCGGGCAACCGTCAGCAAAGACCGGTCGGCCGTTTCCTCGGCAGGCAAGGCCCGCATCGGGGAAAACAGCGGCAGGCCCAGGCACATCCACAGGCAGATCCGGACGACGGCAGGAGAGGTCTTGCTTTTCAACATGGGGACTCACGAGGTGGCCGTCCCGCCACCGTCCACGAAGAGGATTTGGCCAGGGACGCAGTCGGCGGCCGGCGAAGCCAAGGAAACGGCCGGCCAAGCCATCTACTCAGTCTAGCACCACCCCGGCTTGCCGTAAAGCAAATCCTGGCAGCCTGGTCTCAGGGCCGGTCCTCCTTGCGGGGTGACTTCAATGCGGCCTCGAAGGCTTCGTCCGAAAGCCGGTCGCCCAGCACGTACACCGGCGAGCCGCCGGGGATGAACTCCCGGCCAGACTGGGGCCGGCCCATCAGGTCCCAGAGCTCGAGCTTGTCGTGGGCCAGGCGGATCGGGGCCGCCTTCGACCGGCCCGGCGACCAGATCACGGCGACGAGTCGCGTCCCGTCGCGGAAGAGGTACGCCTTGACGTCCGGCCCCAGCGAAAGCCGCTTGACGAACCGGGCGCTGGGGGTGGCGAGATGGGCCATGACCGCCTGGGCGGCGTAGATCTTCCGCGGCTGGCCGCCGTACTTGTAGAAGATTCCTTCCAGGTTGTCGCGGTTGATCCCCGCGCACGTGCCGGCGTGGTAGAACACCTTCTCCACGCCGTTGGCCAACGAGATCATCGCCCAGCGCACGGCGTATTCCGCCTGGCGCTGCTCGCTGGCCAGGGGCCGGTTGAAGCCCGAGTGCGTCAGGGGGACGATAGCCGGCTCGTCGTCGGCGTAGTAGCCGTACTCGGTCATCCAGATCGGCTTGCGGCCCCCGTGTTTTTCCATCAGGGCGTTGAGCTTCGCCAGCAGTCCTTCGAGGAATTCCGGCGGGCGGATGCCGGGGTAATGGTGGACGTCGACGGCGTCGACGGCCGCGAGCCCCCCGGCGGCAAAGAAGCGGCCGAAATCGTCGAGGATCTGGCCCTCCTGGATCGCGCCGATGCCCGCGAGGATGCGACAGTCGGGATCGGCCCGGCGTGCGGCGCGGGCGGCCGCCTGGACCAGCCGGGCGTACGTGGCGCCGTCGTAGCCCAGCGTGCGCGGGAGCGAGTAGTCGGTGTACAGCGGCTCGTTGAACACCTGCCACCAGCGGATCCGGCCCTTGTAGTGGGCCACGGTCTTCTCGACGTAGTTCTCGAACTCGCCGAGGTCCCGCGGGGCGTACGCCACCCGGGCACGGTTCTGCGGATACGGCCCCCGGCCGGACACGCTCTCGGGGGCGCTGGAGGACCAGTTGCTCGACGGGAAGGGCAAAAGCCCCAGGACCTGAAGCCCGTGCTTTCGCGCGCGGTCGATCTGGTAATCCGTCTCGGCGAAGGTGAAGCGGCCTTTCTCCGGCTCCACGTCCTGCCACTTGAGCGACCAGTCGCGGACCCAGACCAGGCCGGCTTCGCGGCATCGATCCAGCAGGTGCGGCCAGGGATAGGCGTGGTTGACGCCGAAGCGGGAGTCGCCCTTGCGGTGCGGGGGGATCGCGGCCATGCGGAGCGATCGCTCCTGGGTCTCGCCGCCGGCCGTCACGCGGGCCTTCAGGCGGAAGAACCCCCGCAGCGACGGACTGGGTGCGAGGTCCAACGGGCCCCCGTTCTGCTGTCCCGGCCCAATCCGGAACTCCTTGGAGTCCCTGAAGACCTCTTTTCCAAAGAAGTCCTCCAGGCAAAGCTCGTAGCGGACAGTCTGGGGCTGCGTGGGGCTGTGGTTGAGCAAGGCCAGCCCGCAGCAAACCCCGTCGCCCCAGCCGAATACGTTTCCCTCCCGGCCCGTCACCAGGCCGAACTCCATTGTCGAGCGGGGAGAGAAATCGGTAGGCTTGTCCCCCTTCTCCAGTTGCACGGCGTCGAGCCAGAGGGTAGCGGTCTGGGGCGGACGTGGGTCCTCCTTCGTCGCGCGGAGGTCGGGCCCGGCCAGCACGTAGCACCAGCGGGCCGTGGGGGTGAACGACAGGCTGTAGCGCTCCCAGCGCGTCGCCACGCGAACCCCCTTCTCGAAACTGCCCGCCAGGAACTGCCGCACGGCCAGCCGCGCGGGCGTCTGCGCCTGGGCTGCCTTAAGAGCGACGGAAAGCGTGTAGCGCTGCCCGGGCTCGACCTCCACGAATCCCATCGTGGCAGCCAGCGGGGCCCGGATCGGAGTGCGGTGAAGCTCGTAGTAGTCGAACGACGAGATGGGCTGGCTCTCGGGCGAGACCTCGATCTTCCAGCTCCTGCGGCCCTCCGCGGCGACCCCCTGGTCCCACGTGCCGAACAGGCAATTCATCCGGCCGCCCCAGTGCACCACACGGTCCCACTCCTCCGACCCCCAACCGTCCGGCCCGCACTCGAAGCTCGCGTTGGGGATGAGGTTCTTGCCCTTGCCGGCCGGGATGATCTGCCTGGGGCGGAACGGCTCTTCGCCGGGACCGAGCTCGACCAGCTCGACGTCGTCCAGCCAGAGCGTACCGGTCGAGCTGAACCAGATCTGGAACCGGCTCGACGCCCCGACGTCCCGCGTGGCGCGGAACACGCTCTCGAACCGCTGCCAGGAAGCCTCCGGGAGGAACGAGTCCTCCAGGCCGCAGGGGTGCCAGCCGGCGGTGTCGGACAGGGCCACGCTGACCGTGTCGGCCAGGAGATTCTCGGCCCGGGCCCAGAACGAAAGCCGGTACAGGCGCCCCCGCGTCACCGCCACGCCCATCTGGCAGAGCATGGCGTGGCAGGCGGGGTTTTTGCCCTCGAACCGGCTGCACTCCAGCCGGGCGCAGTGCTTGCCGTCCCGGCCGCGATCGAGCGCGAGCTTCTGCGACACGTATCGGGCGTCGCCGGAGGGCTGCCAGCCCGGGGGCACGCCGGCGGCGCCGGGATTCTCTTCAAAACTGGGGTTTTTCATCGGACCCGGTCCGGCCGGCGCCGCCCCGGCCACGACCGCCGCAATCGCCGCCGCCAGCCACACCGGCATGACACACTCCTCCCGTGAGAGATGGATTTCGACGGCCCCAACGCCACCCGGATTATCGGCCTCGCCAGCCGGCCGGGCAGCCGTCAACCGGCATGGCCCGCACCGTTACCGCATTTTCTCGGCCGAGCACGGCGCTGTCAATCGTGATACACCGTGCTTTGAAACGGGTTGCGACGGATGGCTCCGGGCGGCCGGGCCGGGTTCCATGGCCAACCCCCTCAGCCCCCGGCTCTGCCGGGGGGCGAACCCGGGATAGCGGTGGACGATGGGCGAGGATGGGGGACGGGTTAACAACCCGGCAGCGGCGGAGGGCGGCTGGTTGGGCGCCCGGTCAGTTGGCAAGCACAACCGAGTCCCTCTTGGCGAAGTGCTCAATGTGTGAGCACCGGTCACAGATCAGCATGATGCCTTCCGTCCCGAACTCTTCCATGTCAAGCACCTGGAGCCATTTGCCGGCCACCATGAACTTCTTCGATGCGAAACGGTCGCAGGCGCAGACCGGGCAGGCGATAGGCTTGCCATGGACTGATGCGGTTTGACTTGCAGCCACGTGCGGGCTCCTATTTTATCTTTTAAGGGCTGACCCCATGCCCCATGCCCCCCATGCCCCCATGCCCCCGCCCCGACCTAAACCAGCCCCAACAGCCTTCCCGCATGAGGTGCAAGGAAAGCAAAGAGGCCTCCCGCCAACAGTGCCCCCAAGATTGAAAGCAGACAACCGGTCTGACGCCGATGTCCCGGCAGTGCCGAGCGAACCCGAACGCTTGCAGCTTGGATTTGCTGATCAACTAGCTCCTGAAACCGGTCAACCAGCGTTGGCGAGGAGCCGAGCTTCGCAATCTCGTGGGCAATCGATGGCCCAGTAGCTTTGATGACCATGGGCTCCGGGTCGGGGGCCTTCTTCGTGGGAGAACGAACGAAGGCCAGTTCGAACTCCGGCACTGGGGCCACGAAAGGTTCAAAGGCAACCACCCCGGTTTTCCTGACTCGCGGTATCGTCGTGCCGTCTACGCTGCCATCGAACGCATAGAACGCTTGGTCACCAGCTACTACCACGACGGCGCCGTTCTCTGGATTGGTCCTATTGACCAGCCTCCGCACCTTCTGTGACGTGGAAGACGTGACAATGGAGAATGCGATAAGAGTTGCGTATCGGGATAAGCAGCAGGCTAAGGGTGCGATCGTCCGGCCGTCGAACTCGATTGATCGCGGCGAAAAGGCTACAGGATCCGGTAACCGTTCACACCCCGGAAAGCAATGAAGGCGAGGGCTGGTGGGCGAGATGAGCTTCGACAGCGTTGGTCACAAAGGCAAAGGCGTTGCGGCGCTGCTGGCGGCAAGTTTCGATTACCGTCAGC
>Ga0315290_10000274_pt1 | contig 32230 bp, 27 predicted proteins | sample YL17G12_0_MG_FD_203627 | JGI IMG/M metagenome (GOLD analysis project Ga0315290, IMG submission 203627) | Sediment microbial communities from Yellowstone Lake, YNP, Wyoming, USA - YL17G12_0 | ecosystem: Environmental > Aquatic > Freshwater > Lake > Sediment | place: USA: Wyoming | collected... | reverse complement strand
ACGCCGAGGGGTTCGGGAAGACGCGTCTCTCCGACTTCGACGTGGTCATGCTCCTCGACCTGCGCTCGCCCGGCGCAAAAGGGGCCGAGCTGGCCTCCTTCGTGGAGGGCGGCGGCGGCCTGTTCGTGGCCATGGGGGACGACGTCGACCCCGACCGCTACGAGGCGGAGATGAAGGGTCTCCTGCCCGCGCCGCTCCACGTCGTGAAGACCGCGGCGGCGCGCGGGACGCCGGGAGCGGCGGAGAAGGCTGCGCGCCTCGCCGAGGTCGACTGGGACCACCCCGTCCTCCGGATCTTCACCGGCCCGGCGCGCGAGGGTCTCGAGTCGGTGCGAACCTACCGGTACATGCTCCTCAAGCCGGATCGGAAGGAGGGCGGCGCCCGCGTGATCGCCCGCTACGACGATGGGGCTCCGGCGCTCGTCGAGGCGAGGCGCGGCCGGGGGCGAGTGGTGCTCTATGCCTCCACCCTCGACCCGGAGTGGTCGGACTGGACCATCCGCACGAGCTTCCTGCCGGCCATGCAGCGCATCGCCGCCTGGCTGGCCGGCGCGCTCGGCGGAAGGCGCGACGCCCCCGGCGTGGTGGGCGCGCCACGCCCGCTCGCGGTGCCGGAGGGGATCCGGCTCTCGGCGCTTCTGGGCCCCGATGGGCGGGAGCGGCGCGATCTGGCGTCGAAGGAGGGAGTCGTCGTCGCCACCCCGGACCGGCCCGGCCTGTGGCAAGTGAAGGTCCGGGACCTGGCCACGGGGGGCGAGAGGATCGACCCGGCGCTCGCCTTCGCGGTCTGGCCGGACCCGCGCGAGTCGGACACCCGGCGGCTCGAGCCCTCCGAGCTCACCGCCTGGTTCGGCGGGGAGACCCACGCCCGGGTCGCCGCCGACGGCCGGGCGTCGGAGAATCGGCAACTGCCGCTCTGGTCCTGGCTCCTGCTCCTCGCCGTGGCCGCCTTCCTCGCCGAGGGCTTGCTCCTCGCTTGAGCCGCCGCCATCATGGCGCGGCCATGCCCTCCCGACTCGACGCCGACTGCGCGGGCCTCTTCTGCGTGGGGTTCCAGGGCACGTCGCCGTCCGCCGAGGTCCTCGCGCTCATCCGACGCGGGGTGTACGGCGTCGTCCTCTTCGCCCGGAACGTCGAGAGCGCCGAGCAGGTGGCGGAGCTGTCTTCGGCCCTGAAGCGCGCGGCCGGCCGGCCGCTCCTCGTCACCGTCGACCAGGAAGGGGGAAGGGTGGCGCGGCTGCGGGCCTGCCACGGCTTCACCGAGCTGCCCTCCATGCGCTCGCTCGGCCAGACCGGGGACGAGGCCACCGCCTTCGAGGTGGGGGCTCTCCTCGGCCGCGAGCTGCGGGCGGTCGGGATCGATCAGGACTACGCGCCGGTGGCGGACGTGGACACGAATCCCATGAACCCGGTCATCGGCGACCGCTCGTTCGGGCGCGATCCTGCACAGGTCGGGCGACTCGGCGCGGCCCTCTCCCGCGGGATCCAGTCGAGCGGGGTTGCCGCCTGCGCCAAGCACTTCCCCGGCCACGGGGACACGAGCCAGGACTCCCACACCGGGTTGCCGCGCCTGCCCCATTCGCTCGAGCGGCTCGAGGCGGTGGAGCTCTTGCCGTTCCGGGCCCTGGCCGCCGCGGGCGTGGCCTCGGTGATGACCGCCCACGTGGTCTTCGAGGCGCTCGATCCGGATCGCCCCGCCACCCTTTCACCCAAGGTCATGCAACTCCTCCGGACCTGGTGCGGTTTCGACGGCCCGGCCCTCTCGGACGACCTGGAGATGGCGGCGGTGGCCTCCCACTTCCCGCTCGAGGTGGCCGTGCCGGGCGCGCTCTCCGCCGGCGTCGACGGCATGCTCGTCTGCCACCGGGCCGACGTGCAGGACCGGGCCATCGACCTGGCCCGCGGGGCGGTGGAGCGCGGGGCGGTGTCGCCGGCCCGCCTTGCCGAGGCCCGGGCCCGGGTCGCGAGGCTCCTCTCCTGGGCCGGCCCACCCCCCGACGTGGCGCTCGTCCGGTCCGGGCTGCGGCGCCCCGAGGCGCTCGCGCTCTCGTCCCGGCTGCCGGCGCCGGCGGCCGGGCCGGACCCCACGGCAGCGTGAGGCAAGAAGGCGCTGGCAGCCCGTTCCCCTTCGTGAAACCCTGTGCTAGAGCACAGGATTCGCTCCCCTGACCGGAGGTTCCGATGCGCGCAGTCCGTGCCGTGGCACTCCTCGCAGCGTCCCTCGCAGCCGTCGCCTGCCAGAGCAAGAAGCCCGAGGCCGAGGCCCCGGCGAAGAGCGCCGTCGCACCCGCCCCCTCCGGGGACAAGATCCTCGTGGGTCACGTGGGCTCCATGACCGGGTCGGAGGCCACCTTCGGCCAGTCCACCGACAACGGCATCAGGCTGGCGATCGAGCAGTGGAACGCCAAGGGCGGCGTGAAGGGCAAGCCCATCTCGCTGCGCACCTACGACAGCCAGGGAAAGCCGGAGGAGGCGGCCGTCGCCGCCACGCGACTCATCGTGAACGACAAGGTGAATCTGCTGCTCGGTGAGGTGGCCTCCAGCCGCTCCCTCGCCATGGCGCCGGTGGCCGACGCGAACGGCACGCCCATGATCACGCCCTCGTCCACGAATCCGAGAGTCACGAAGGACAAGGACAAGGTCCGCCCGTACGTCTTCCGGGTCTGCTTCATCGATCCCTTCCAGGGGACGGTCATGGCCAAGTTCGCGCGCGAGAAGCTCAAGATCGACAAGGTCGCCATTCTCCGCGACGTGGGCAACGACTACTCGATGGGGCTCGCCGACTACTTCCTCGCCAAGTTCAAGGAACTGGGCGGGACGGTGGTCGACGACCAGAGCTACAAGGCCGGCGACCAGGACTTCAAGGCCCAGCTCACCGCCATCAAGAACCGGAATCCCCAGGCCGTCTACGTTCCCGGCTACTACACCGACGTGGCCCTCATCGCGCGACAGGCCCGCGAGCTCGGGATGAAGCAGCCGCTGCTCGGCGGAGACGGTTGGGACTCTGCCAAGCTCTACGAGATCGGCGGCAAGGCCATCGAGGGCTCCTTCTACTCGAACCACTACTCGCCCGACGACCCGAGCCCGCGCATCCAGGAGTTCGTGAAGGCCTACCAGGTTCGCTTCGGCGGGGTTCCGGACGGGCTCGCGGCACAGGGCTACGACGCCGCCATGGTGGGCTTCGACGCCATGAGCCGGGCCGCCGACGGGTCCGGCGCCGCCGTCCGCGACGCCATCGCCGCCACCAAGGGCTACCCGGGCGTCACCGGCATCATCACCATCGACCAGAACCACGACGCCGTGAAGCCGGCGGTGGTACTGGAAGTGAAAGACGGAAAGTCGGTCTTCGTCAGCACCGTCAACCCCTGAGGCCCTCGTCACCGGCCGGCGCGATTGACCGAATTCCTCCAGCACCTGGTCAACGGCGTATCGCTCGGGACCATCTACGCCCTGATCGCGCTGGGCTACACGATGGTCTACGGGGTGCTGAAGCTCATCAACTTCGCCCATGGCGACGTGTACATGGCGGCGGCCTACGCCGGCTTCTACATCGCCACGGCGCTGGACGTCCGCACCCACCCCACCGTCGGCAAGGCGGTGGCGGTGTTCGTGGGGTCGATGGTCTTCGCAGGCGCGCTGGGCTGGGCCATCGAGCGCTTCGCCTACCGGCCGCTCCGCAACCGCCCCCGCCTCGCCACCCTGATCACCGCCATCGGCGTCTCCTTCCTCCTCGAGTACGGGTTCCAGCTCCCCAGCCTCCAGTCCCAGGGGCGCACCTTCGAGGAGATGCTGCGCGGCTGGGGGTGGACGGTGCCGGGCTGGCTCGACGCGGCGATCGGCTTCCTGCCGGCCAGCTTCCCGCCCGGACCCACCCCGCGCTTCTTCCCCGAACCCTTCGTCCGAGTGGACTGGACCGTGCTGGGCGGCGTCCACGTCTCCAACTACGACGTGGTCTCCTTCCTGGTGGCCGTGGCCTTCATGCTCGGCCTTCAATGGATCGTCTACCGGACCCGGTTCGGCATGGCCATGCGCGCGGTCTCCTTCGACTCCAAGGTCGCCGGCCTGATGGGCATCCCGGTGAACCGCGTCATCGCCACCACCTTCGTGCTGGGCAGCGTGCTGGCCGCCGTGGCCGCGCTGCTGGTGGCCGGGTCGCGGCCGCGCATCGACCCGATCATGGGGCTCATGCCCGGACTCAAGGCCTTCGTGGCCGCGGTCTTCGGCGGGATCGGAAACGTCCCGGGCGCCATGCTGGGCGGGATCGTGCTCGGGCTCGCCGAGGAGATGGTGGCGGGCTACGCCCTCTCCTCGTTTCGCGACGGCATCGCCTTCGCCATCCTGATCCTGATGCTGCTGGTCCGGCCCGAGGGGCTGCTCGGGCGCGTCACCGTGGAGAAGGTGTGATGCGGCGCGCTCGCCTCGTCCTGCGCTCGGGGGCGCCCTTCCTGGTCGCGCTGCCCTTGCTGTGGCTCCTCCAGGGCGCGTTGCCCCAGTACTACTCCTTCGTGTTCGTGAACATCGCCGTGAACGTGATCCTGGCGGTGTCGCTCAACGTGGTGAACGGCTTCACCGGCCAGTTCTCCATTGGCCACGCCGCCTTCATGGCGGTGGGGGCCTATACCGCGGCGCTCGTCACCACCGGCATGGAGAGCTTCCAGATCGCCGGGCTGCCGCTCCCGGCGTCCGACGCGGTGGTCTTCTTCCTGGCGATCGTGGCCGGGATGGCGGCGGCGTCCCTGGCCGGGCTGCTCGTGGGCATCCCGTCCTTGCGTCTTCGGGGCGACTACCTCGCCATCGTGACGCTGGGGTTCGGCGAGATCATCCGGGTCATCATCGAGAACACCAAGGTGCTCGGGCAGGCCACGGGCATCTCGGGGCTCCCCCCATTCACCAACGTGGTCTGGGCCGGAATGGGCATCGTCGCCACCGTGGTGATGGCGCGGCGGCTGCTCCTCTCGACGCAGGGACGGGCGCTGCTCGCCATCCGCGAGGACGAGGTGGCCGCCGAGGCCATGGGGGTCGACACGGTGGGCTGGAAGGTGCGGGCCTTCGTCATCTCGGCGGCCTTCGCCGGCCTCGCCGGCGTGCTGCTCGTCCACAAGATCCAGCTCGTCACCCCTCGGATGTTCACCTTCGTGAAGTCGATGGAGGTGGTGGTGATGGTGGTGCTCGGCGGAATGGGCTCCATCACCGGATCCATCGTGGCGGCGACGCTGCTCACCGTGGCGCTCGAATCGCTGCAGGCTGCCGACCAGTACCGGATGGTCATCTTCTCGCTTCTCCTCATCGTGCTCATGCTTACCCGCCCCTCCGGGCTCTTCGGGACGCGCGAGATCTGGGATGCGGTGCCGCGCTGGATGCGGCGGCGCGCCGACGGGGGGAAGCCGTGAGCACGATGGGCGAGCCGGTTCTCGAGGCCCGCGGGGTGGCCATGAAGTTCGGCGGCCTCACGGCGCTCTCCGGATTCGACCTGGCGCTGCGGGCCGGCGAGCTGGTCGGCCTCATCGGCCCGAACGGCGCCGGGAAGACCACCGCCTTCAACGCGCTGACAGGGGTCTACGCGCCCAGCCAGGGAGAGGTCCGGGTCGGAGGCCAGCGCGTGAACGGCATGCGCCCGCACCAGATCTGCGAGCTGGGCGTGGCCCGCACCTTCCAGAACGTGCGGCTCTTCAGGGAGCTCTCGGCCTTCGACAACGTTCGCATCGCCTGTCACGCCGGCTCGAGGAGCGGGTTCACCTCCGCCTGGCTGCTCACGGCGCGGCACGACGCCGAGGAGGCGCGCATCGGGCAGCGGGCCGAGGAGTTCCTCGCGGTCATGGAGCTCGGGCACCGCAAGGACGAGCTGGCGCGCAACCTGCCCTACGGCGAGCAGCGGCGTCTCGAGATCGCCCGCGCGCTCGCCACGGGCCCGAAGATCCTCTGCCTGGACGAGCCGGGCGCCGGCATGAACGCGTCGGAGAAGGTGGCGCTCCTGGCGCTCATCCGGCGCATCCGGGACCAGTTCTCGCTCGCCATCCTGGTCATCGAGCACGACATGCGGCTCGTCATGGGGGTCTCGGAGCGGGTCATGGTGCTCGACCACGGCGTGACCATCGCCCATGGCCGACCCGAGGAGGTCAGGCGCGATCCCAAGGTGATCGAGGCCTACCTGGGCGACGGAAAGCTGAAGCTCCGGCCGCCGCGCGGCGCCGAGGGAGGGGGCGCGTGAGCGAGCCGCTGCTCTCCGTCCGCGATCTGGTCGTCCACTACGGCGTCATCCGCGCGCTGTCCGGGATCTCCTTGCAGGTCCCCAGGGGGAGGATCGTGGCCCTCATCGGCGCGAACGGCGCCGGGAAGAGCACCACGCTCCGGGCCATCTCTGGACTCGTTCGCCCGACGTCCGGCGCCGTCGAGTTCCAGGGAGAGTCGCTCGTGGGGGTGCCCTCGAACCAGATCGTGGCGCTCGGCGTGGCCCACGCGCCGGAGGGACGCGGGATCTTCCTCAATCTCACGGTGAAGGAGAACCTGGAGCTCGGCGCATACCTCCGCCGCGACCGGGACGGCGTCGACGCCGATCGGGAGCGGGCCTACGCGCTCTTCCCCATCCTGAAGGAGCGAGGCGGGCAGGTGTCGGGGACGCTGTCCGGTGGCGAGCAGCAGATGCTGGCGGTGGGGCGCGCGCTCATGAGCCGCCCCACGCTTCTGCTCCTCGACGAGCCGTCGCTCGGGCTCGCCCCGCAGTTCGTCGACCGGATCTTCCAGGTCATCCAGGAGATCAACGAGGCGGGGGTGTCGCTCCTGCTCGTCGAGCAGAACGCCAACATGGCCCTTCAAGTGGCGCACCACGCCTACGTGCTGGAGACGGGGTCGATCGTGATGCAGGGGAGCGGGAGGGAGTTGCTCGCGAGCCCCGAGGTGAGGAAGGCGTACCTGGGGGAGTGATCCGTGCGGCCTCGTCGCTCGGGGCGGTTCCGGCGCTGGCGGCGGGTCGTCAGCCCCGCGTCACCTGGCGGACGCGAATGGCGACGAGCCGGTCCTTCCTGAATTCGAGGCGAAGCTCCCGCTCCACGAGGAAGTCCTCCGGGGGCACCCCGGCCTCTCGCAGGATGTCGGCCTGGACGGGCGAGAGTTCGAGCCTCACCGAACCCGAATAGCTCCAGGAATCCTCCCCGGCCCCGCCGTTCTCCTTTCCGAGGAGGGTGTTCACCTCCGCCCGCGTCATTCCCAGGCGGAGCCTGCCGCTGGTCTCCCCGGCAAGCTTCATGACGGGCACGCACCTGGGCCGATCGGCCTCGGCGATGGTGTAGTTCGGGACGGTTTCCACGTTCGTTCCAGGAGCCATGATCTCGAAGCGTTCGAGAACGAGCAGCCCTTCGCTCGTGCCGAACCCCAGGCCGAGCCGCGTACCATCCGGGCCCACGTAGCAGACGAACGGCGCCTTCGTGCCCTTCATCCAGTCCTTGCGGTCCACGGTGCCGAGGCGGCGCATCGCCGACTCCAGCGTCGCCTCCTCGAGACGCAGGCCCGCCGTCGCCATGTGGGGCTCCAGACGCCGGAAGTACGCCCCGTCCTCGGCCGATGGCGCCAGGTCCACAGGTGCAGCGAGCGCATCCGCGAGGAAGGCGCTCGCGAGCGCCGTCAAAACGCCAATCAACGTCCCGGCGACGAGTCGACGCACGCTCGAATCCTACCGCAAGGGGAGCAATCCGCCCGACGCAAGGCAGCCGGCGGGCAGTGCCGCCAGAAGCGGCGCCTCCGCAGGGGTGCCGAGGATCGCGAAAGCTCGAGCCCGCTGTGACTCGGCGCCATCCGGCCTCGAACGCCCTCCCCCGAGGACCAGCGCCGCGGAGGGAGGCATCTGCCCGACCGGCGGCACCCACTCGCCCGGGCGAACTACTCCCTCGCCGCCCGGATCTCCTCGATGCGTCGCCTCCTCGCCGGCCCCGCCAGGAGCTGCCCTCCCGCGACGACGACACCCGCGACGAAGCACGCCCCCCAGACAGCGCTCGCCCCGAACCGTTCCAGCCCCCAGGCGCCCAGCGCCGGTGCCGCGAAGGCCGCCACCGCCCACGAGAGCGAATACGCCCCCTGGAATCGCCCCCGCAGCGCAGCCGGCGCCAGCTCCGACGGGATGGTGGACACGACCGGAAGGTAGGCGATCTCGCCCACCGTCCAGACCACGATCCCGAGCGCGTACCAGCCCACGGTGTGGTGGAGCGCATTCATCCCGAAGCCGAGGCCGATGAGCGCCGCCCCCACGGCCATGGCGTGCGCCGGGTCGCGGGAGCCGATGAAGCGCGCCGCCAGAGGCTGCAGGACGACGATGATCCCGCCGTTCATGGCCATCAGGAGCCCGAATCCGGCCGGCGAGATCCCGTTCGCGGCCATGTCCACCGGCAGTGTGAGCTGGAACTGGAAGAAGATGGTGGCGAGCGCCAGGTGAAGCAGCAGGAACGGCAGGAAGATCCGGTCGCGCATGGGCACGACGAGTCCAGCCAGCACCCCCCGCACGGTCTCCGGGCGAGATTCCGGCCGCGTCTCCGGCACGAAGCGCCACACCACCCAGGCAAAGGCGAGGCTGGTGAGCCCGTCGCCGACGAAGAGCAGCGTGTAGCTCACCGACGCGATGAGCCCGGCCAGCGCGAGGCCGATGGCCACGCCCAGGTTCACCGCCCAGTAGAGGAGTCCGAAGGCGCGCACCCGGTCCTCGGGGGGCACCACGTCGCCGACGACCGCATGGGAGGCCGGCCGGTAGATCTCGCCCACGAATCCCACCGCGAAGACGAGCGGCGCGACGACGGCGGGGGTTCGAACGAAGCCGAGCGCGACGGTGAAGGCGGCGCCCCCCACGAGCGAGCCGAGCAACGCCGCCCGACGTCCCAGGCGGTCGGCGACCACCCCCGCCACCGGCCCCGCCCCGATGGCCCCGAGCCCCCAGAGCGAGACGAGCCCGCCCGCCTCCCCCACGGACAGGCCCCGTTCCGTCGTGAGGTAGAGCGACAGGAACGGCACGACGAAGCTGCCGATGCGGTTCACGAGCAGTCCGACCCAGAGCGCCCAGTACGCTCGCGGCAGGCCGCCCAGGACCTCGCGCAGGGAGGCCCGCAGGGAGGCGGCCAGGGAGGGGAGGGTGGGCGGCACGGCGGCGCATTCTACTGCCGAAACGACGACGACCGCCCCGGAGGGCGGCCGCCTGGAAGATGCGCTGCGAAGAGCTCCCTAGGTGTCGAAGTAGAGGGTGTACTCGAGCGGGGTCGGACGCATCCGGATCGGGTTCACTTCCTTGTCGTACTTGTACTGGATCCAGGTCTCGATGACGTCGTCGGTGAAGACGTCACCCTTGAGCATGAAGGAGTGGTCCTTGCGCAGGTTCTCGAGGGCCTCCTCGAGGGAGCCCGGCATCTTGGGGATGTCCTTCAACTCCTCCGGCGACATGCCGTAGATGTCCTTGTCGAGCGGCTGGCCCGGGTTGATCTTGTTCTCGATGCCGTCGAGCCCGGCCATCAGCATGGCCGCAAAGGCGAGGTAGCCGTTGGCGGCCGGGTCCGGCGATCGGAACTCGATGCGCTTCGCCTTGGGGCTCGGCGAGTACATCGGGATGCGGATCGACGCCGAGCGGTTGCGCGCCGAGTAGGCCAGGTTGACCGGCGCCTCGAAGCCGGGGACGAGCCGCTTGTAGCTGTTCGTCGTCGGGTTGCAGAAGGCGGCCAGCGCCGGGGCGTGCCGGAGGATGCCGCCGATGTACCACATGGCCAGGTCCGACATCCCCGCGTACCCGTCGCCCGCGAAGAGCGGCTTTCCGTTCTTCCAGATCGACTGGTGGACGTGCATGCCCGAGCCGTTGTCGCCATAGAGCGGCTTGGGCATGAAGGTCACGGTCTTGCCGTGCCGGCGGGCCACGTTCTTGATGATGTACTTGAACCACATCAGCTTGTCGGCCATGGGCAGGAGCGCGTCGAAGCGGATGTCGATCTCGGCCTGTCCGGCGGTGGCGACCTCGTGGTGCTGCCGCTCGACCTTGATGCCCATCGCCTCCATGATCGCGCACATCTCGGAGCGGATGTCCTGCTGGCTGTCGGTGGGCGCCACCGGGAAGTAGCCCTCCTTGTAGCGGGGCTTGTAGCCGAGGTTGCCGCCCGCCTCCTCGCGGCCGGTGTTCCACTGCCCCTCGACCGAGTCCACCTTGTAGAAGGACTGGTTGACGCCGACCTCGTAGCGGACCTCGTCGAAGATGAAGAACTCGGCCTCGGGGCCGAAGTAGGCCACGTCGCCGATGCCGGTGGCCTTCAGATACTTCTCGGCCTTGATGGCGATGTTGCGTGGATCGCGGGAGTACGGCTCCTTGGTGATGGGGTCGACGATGTTGCAGATGAGCGACAGCGTCGGGTGCGTCATGAACGGGTCCATCACCGCGGTGTTGGCGTCCGGCATGACGAGCATGTCGGAGGCGTGAATCGCCTGCCAGCCGCGGATGGACGAGCCGTCGAATCCGAGTCCCTCCTCGAAGACCGCCTCGGTGAGCTCGTCGATGGGGATGGTGAAGTGCTGCCAGATGCCGAGGAAGTCGTTGAACTTGAGGTCGACGAACTGCGCCTTGTTCTGCTTGGCGAGGTCGAGAGCCTGCTTCGGGGTGATCGTGGCCATTGCGGAGGTGTCTCCTGACGGGACGGAGGGTTGACGAGGCCCGGGAATAGCATGGCCTGTGCCATCCGGATCTACTCCGATCGACCCCGGATCGGGGTCCCTTTCGGGAAGGTGCCCAAGAAACGGGCACGGGCTGCCCGGGAACGAGGCGTCGACCGGCTCCCGGGAGAGGACGCCGTGCCAGGCGGGGGCGCCGGCGCTAGGAACGCGAGACCCACTTAAGGGCCTGGATCGTTTGTCCCGTTCCGGAGACCCCGCGTGTCACGAATGACAGGAGGCGTCTTGGAGGACCCGAGGAGCCAGGTGACCAGGCTCTACAGGGAGCTTGGCCCGGCGGTCTACCGCCGGTGCCTTCGACTGCTCGGCGACCGGGCAGCGGCCGAGGACGCCACGCAGGAGGTCTTCGTGAAGCTGCTGCGCGACATGGACCGGCTCCAGGACCGGGAAACGGTGCTCCCGTGGATCTTCCGGGTGGCGACCAATCACTGCCTGAACCTTCGCCGGGACGCACGCAAGCGCGGCCAGGACGCCCTCGCCGAGGACCTCGACGTCGTGCCGGACGCCCGCGGTGATGGCCCTGACGCCTACCCGGACCGGCAGCTCGCGCAGGCCGTCCTGTCCCGCTTCGACAGCGAGACCCAGGCCGTGGCGGTCGCCGTCTTCGTGGACGGCATGGAGCACGAGGAGGTCGCGAGCATGCTCGGGATCTCGCGGCGGACCGTCTCGCGAAAGCTCGATCGCTTCGTCGAGAACTCGCGGAAGTTCCTGGCTCGCAGCGATTCCGGAAGCGAGGAGTCGGACGAGGCGGTGCTGCCGTGACGCGCTGCGCGTCTGAGCTGGCCCTGGAGACCCATCTCCTCGACCCAAAGAAGGCGGGGATCGAGCCCCACCTCGAATCCTGCAGCATCTGCCGGGCCCGGCTCTCCCGGATGGAGCGGGAAGGGGAGGAGTTCCGCCGCTTCGTCCACCCGAGGACCCTCGACGGGGTCCTCGCCGGCCACGATTCACACAGCACGGGGTGGAGGCGATGGTTCGCCGTGATGGTTCCGGCCGGAGGCATCGCTGCAGCCGCGGCCGCGCTGCTGCTCGTCTCTCCGGAGCCCCCTTCCGATTACCTGGGGGCGAAGGGGACGCCGCTCGCGATGCGGGTCTGGGTCGGGGACGCCGAAGGCGCACGCGAGGTGGCCGACGGAGGCATCGTTCCGCTGGGGTCGCGCCTCCGGTTCCAGGTTGCGGCCGGAAGCCCCTGCCGACTCTGGCTCGTCTCGGTGGACGCGAGAGGCGACGTCTCCCGGCTCTACCCGGCTCAGGGCGACGTCGCGGCCGATCTGCAGGGAGGCGCCACGCTTCCCGGCGGCGTCGCGCTCGACGACGTGGCTGGCCCGGAGCGTCTCTTCGCGGTCTGCAGCGCGGATGCGCTGCCCCTCGCTGCGGTCGAACGAGCCAGCCGGGACGCCGCGGCGGGCGGCGCCGAGGCCCTCCGTCGCTCGGCGCGGCTCGAAGGTCTGCCCGCCGGGACCACGCAGGCCACCCTTCTCGTCGAGAAGGTCCGTTGAACGGCAGGGCCACGCTCGCCGCGCTCCTCCTCGCGGCCGCGCTGGCGCCGGCCCCGGCGCTGGCCGTGGCCCGCTTCGCCATCGTCGTCGGCAACGACGCCGGCGTGGCCGGGCGCCAGCGGCTCTACTTCGCCGAGAAGGACGCCGACCGGATCCGCGCCGCGCTCCTCGAGCTCGGCGACTTCACCGACGATCGGGTGATCGTGCTGAAGGCACGCGGCGGCGACGCGTTCCGGGAAGCCTTCGCCGCCACCGAGGCGCGCATGCAACTGGCCCGCCGCTCGGGCGAGCGGGCGCTCCTCGTCGTCTACTTCTCCGGGCACGCCGGCTCGGTGGGGCTCGAGCTCGGCAACGACACCTTCTCCTACGACGAGTTGCGCAAGCTGGCGGCCGCCTCCCAGGCCGAGACCAAGGTGGTGGTTCTCGACGCCTGCGAGTCGGGCGGCCTCACCCAGGTGAAGAGCGCCCGTCCACTCTCGGCGGTCGACTTCGCGCTTCCCAGCGACGAGAGCGCCCGAGGCACGGCCTTCATCACGTCGGCGGCGGTCGGGGAGGCGGCCCAGGAGTCGGCCGCCCTCGGTGGGAGCTTCTTCACCCACCACCTCGACGTCGGGCTCCGCGGCGCCGCCGACGCCGACGGCGACGGCCAGGTGACGCTGGCCGAGGCCTTCCGATACACCTCGGCCCAGACCGTGGCGCAGACCGCCGGGACGCAGAGTGGCGTCCAGCACCCCACCTACGAGTTCCGCATGTCCGGTCGCGGCGACGTGGTCCTCGCCGACCTGCGCAAAGCCGAGGCGAAGCTGGTGCTGCCGGCCGACTCCGGCTCGACCTACATCCTCCGCGGCCCGAGGGGCGTGCTCTCCGAGGTGCCGGCCCAGGCGGCGCCGCTCGCGCTGGCGCTGCCGGCGGGGCGGTACTCGGTGGAGCGACGGTCCACGCAGGGGCGCGCCACCGGCGAGGTCACGCTCGAGAAGGGTGTCACCACCGACCTGCCTCTTCTCTCGCCCACCCGATTCGAGGTGGCGCGCGCCAAGGGCGGCCCCAAGCCCAACCTGGCCTTCGCCGAGGGCGGGGTGGCCTGGTTCGACCTGCAGGGGCTCGGTATCGCACCCTCGGTGCGGGTTGGCGTCCGCAAGGAGTTCGGTCCGGTGGGGCTGCGGGTGGCCTTCGACTGGGCCGGAAGAAACGACACCGGCGGGTCCATCACCTACCAGTTCCAGTACTACGGAGGCTCGGCCGCCCTCCTCTGGCCAATCACCGAGAGTGCTTTCTTCCTGGAGGTCGGCCCCCAGCTCACCTACGGCTACGCCACCCAGAACCTGCCGGCCAGCCCGAGCTTCTCCTCGGGGATCCTCGGCGCCGGCGCCGCGGTCATGGCCTCCTTTCCCGTCGGCCCGGTTCGACTGGGCGTGGACGCCAGCGGCGCCGCCCAGGTCTACAAGCTGAACGACAAGACCGTCGTCCGCCCCGGCGCCTCGGCCGGGCTGCTCCTCCTCTTCGGGTTCTGAATTGCGCCACCACGCCCCCCCACGGATGCTCGCCCTGCTCGCCCTGCTCGCCGCCACGGCCGGGTGCGGGAAGACGCTCGTCGACGAGAACGGAAAGAACCTCATCCCCTCGGTCTGCTCCTGCACGGCACCCACGGGCGGGAGCCCGGTGTGCAACCCCGACGGCAGCTGCGACTACGTCTGCACCGACACGCTGTTGCTCAAGTGCGGCGGGGAATGCATCGCCTGCAGCGCGCCGGCGAACGCCATTCCGGCCTGCGTCCAGGGCGCCTGCGGCTTCGCGTGCAACTCGTCGACCCGGCTCTGCCCGGCGGCCCCCCCGAGTGGACAGGCCACCTGCCAGCTGGAGACCGACGCCAGCTGCGGTCCGAGTTGCGCCGCCTGTCCAGGGCCCCCGGCCGGCGGGCGCGGGGTCTGCAACCCCGGTCCAGCCGTCGGCGCCGGCACCTGCGCGGTGTCCTGCGACGCCGGCTTCCACGTCTGCGGAACCGCGGGAACCTCCTGCTTCGCCGACGACGATGCGGCGCACTGCGGGGCAGCCTGCCTCGACTGCTCCGCCTCCGCTCCAGCCAACGCCTCACCGCTGTGCACCGGAGGCGCCTGCGCCTTCACCTGCAACCCGGGCTGGATGCGCTGCGGCGGCGGCTGCTGCCGGGCCGGCGCGGTGGCCGCCGGCGGGGAGTTCAGCTGCGCCATCCTCGGCGACGGCCGGGTCCGCTGCTGGGGAGCCAACGACCGCGGCCAGCTGGGCGACGGCACCACCACCTTCAGCCCGGTGCCGGTCGACGTGAAGGGGCTTCCCGCCTCGTCGCCGGCCGTGGCCGTCGCCACAGGCTGGGCCCACGCCTGCGCGGTGGTCTCCCCGGGCGGCCAGGTCTGGTGCTGGGGAGACAACACCACGGGTGAACTGGGCCCGGCGGCGTCGGGCGCATTCAGCCGGGACCCGGTCCAGGTCACCGGGGTGGCCGGGGTGGCCGCGCCCGCCTCCGGGGCCGCCCCTTCGCCGCTGGCCGCGGGTGGTGGCGCGGCGGGAAGTCCGCCGGCTCCCTTCGGCCACACCTGCGCCGTCGCCTCCGGGACCCTCCTTTGCTGGGGGGCGAACGGGAGCGGGCAACTGGGAAGGGGCACCACCTCGGCCTTCATCGCCACGCCGGGGGCCCCCACGGTCCTGGGCGCGGTGACGGCCGTGGCCGCCGGGGAGGCCCACACCTGTGCCGTCTCGGGAGGCGGCGTGTCGTGCTTCGGCGCCAACGGCTCCGGCCAGATAGGCGACGGGTCCACCACCACGCGGTCCTCGCCCGTCCAGGCACTCGCGCCGGCGAGCGCGGCCTCCTTCGCCGCCGCCGGCCGCGCCCACTCCTGTGCCGTGGCCGGGCCCGCCGCGCACCTCGCCTGCTGGGGGGACAATGGCTCGGGCCAGGTGAACGCCGGCAGCGTCAGCACCGCTCCCCAGCTCACCCCGCTCGCGGTCAGCCTCGGCGGCGGCTTCGCCCCCAGCCAGGCCGCCGCCGGCGGCGCCTTCACCTGCGGCGTGGAATCGGGCCCCGCCTTCCCACCCAACGTGAAGTGCTTCGGCGCGAACGACCGGAGCCAGCTCGCCACCACCGCCTCCGGGCCCAACAAGGTCGACGTCTCGCTTCCCGCCGCCGTGCAGGCCATCGCCGCCGGCGGGTCGCACGGGTGCGCCCTGCTGGGCGACGGGGGCATCCTCTGCTGGGGCGCGAACGACCGGGGCCAGACCGGAACCGGCCTGCCCACCACGGCCGTCGCCGCGCCGACCTTCGTGTCCGGACGCTAGTGATCCCAACAATCTGTCCCGTCGCCCAGCGACGGGGTGTCATCTGCCCAGACGGCGGGCGGGCACTTCTCCAACGACGGAGCGGACATGAACAGCGCGAAGCGAAATCTGGCGATCGGCGTGGCAATGGCGGTTCTCCTCGCGGCCTGCGGTGGCACGGCGGGCACGTCCTCCACCGGAGGAAGTGGCTCGACCGGCGCCACCGGACCCACCGGCGCGACGGGACCGACCGGTTCGACCGGACCCACCGGCTCGACCGGCCCGACGGGCGGTTCCGGGCTCGCCATCACGGCGGGCGCCCGGGGCGCCATCAGCAGTCTCTCTCCACTCACAGTGAACGGCGTCCGCTTCGACACCACCCAGGCCGAGGTCCGCGTCGAGGGAGAGAAGCGCACCGAGGCCGAGCTGCACAAGGGTCAGGTGGTCCACATCCGCGGCGAGATCCACGGTCGGGACGGCCGGGCCGCCACCGTCTCCTTCGACGACGACCTGCGCGGCAAGGTCGACGACCGCGGCGGCAACCGCATGCACGTGGGGGGCCACGAGGTCGAGATCGAGAACGAGACCGAGTTCGAGGACGAGACCCGCCGCGAGGACTCGATCCAGCCCGGCGAGCGCGTGCGCATCTCCGGCCACCGGACCGCGTCCGGCGCCATCCGCGCCACCCGCATCGAGAAGGAAGTGGGAAGCCAGGAGGACTTCGAGGTGAAGGGGTACGTCTCCAGCCTGGCGGCCGCGGCGGCGCCTCCGACCTTCGCCCTCCGGATGACCCCGGCCGGCGCCGACGTCTACCAGGTGTCACTGGCGGCCGGTGTGACGCTCCCCGCCGGGATCCAGGACGGATCCTTCGTCGAGGTTCGCTCGGCGTCGAAGCCGCTGGCCGGCGCGCTCACCGCCACCGCCGTCGAGCTCGAGGACGCCAGGAACGGCGCCGAGAACGACGAGGCCGAGGTCGAGGGGATCGTCACCAGTGGCGACTCGATGGCCTTCTCGATCGGCTCGCAGCAGGTCACCACCTCCGCGGCCACCCTCTGGGAGAACGGCTTGCCCGAGGACCTGCTCCCCGGCGCGAAGGTGGAGGCAGAAGGCACGCTCGACGCCCAGGGCGTGCTCCTGGCGAGGAAGGTCTCCTTCCGCTCGAACGTGCGGCTCCAGGGCGCCCCGTCGAACGCGGTCGAGACCTCGCCCGGCGTCGGCACCTTCCAGGTTCTCGGCGTCACCGTCCGCGTGGACGGGCTCACCGAGTGGAAGTCGTCGGGCAACGGAGGCGGCCTCTCCCTCTCCAGCCTCGGCGCCACCCCGGTGCAGGTCCGCGGCTACCGCGCCCGCAACGGGACGGACGTCATCGCGACCCGCGTCGAGTCTCGAAACGACGACCGAATCATCCTCCAGGGCCCGGTCTCGTCGAAGGACGCCGGGGCGGGCACGCTCGCCATCCTCGGCCTCACCGTCCAGTCGACCGGCGGTACCGGGTTCCGCGGCGTGGACGACGGCTCGATCTCCGCCTCGGCCTTCTTCGACGCCGTGACGGTGGACGCGACGGTCGTGAAGGCGCGAGGCAAGGACGCCGCCGCCCTCTCCGGGACGACGCTCACGGCCGAGGAGATGGAGATCGAGGGCAGCCGCTGACGGGATCGGGCCGGAGAAGGATCTTCGGTGTCCCGTCCGGCCCGAACCCAGTGTCAACGGTGACAGAGAGACGCGACACCAGACCAGGAGACGAGACATGAACCCCTTCAACCGCCGCAGCCCGTTCGCAGTGGCCAGCCTTGCCCCCCCCCTGGCTGCAGCCCTCCTCCTTGCAGCCTGCGGAGGGTCGTCCACGGCCCCCGCCGGCGGCGGGGTCGGAGGGGGCGGCGGCGGTGGAGGGGCACTGTCGGCCACCAGCAAGGGCGTGGTCACGGCGATCGGAAGCGTCACCGTGAACGGCATCCGCTTCGACACCTCGACGGCGCAGATCCGGATCGACGACAACCCGGGTCGCCCCGAGTCCGAACTCAAGGTCGGGATGGTGGTGAAGGTGAAGGGCTCGAAGGACGACGTCGCCGGCAACGGCAAGGCCACCGAGGTCGAGGCCCACCACGTGGTCCGCGGCAAGGTGGACGACAAGGTCGGGGGCGTTCTCAAGGTCGGCGGCCACGAGGTCGAGATCGAGCACGGCACCGAGTTCGAGAACCACGCCTCCGGGCTGGACTCGATCTCGGTCGGCGAGCGAGTCCGCGTACACGGCCACCCGACCGCAACCGGGCGCTTCCGGGCCACCCGCGTGGAGAAGGAGGCCGGCTCGTCGGAGGACTTCGAGGTGAAGGGCTTCGTGTCCGACCTCTCCCTCGCCGCCGGAACGTTCACCCTCAAGGTTTCGCCCGATGCCGCCTCGAGCTACGCCGTCACCATGGCCTCCGGCGTCACCATCCCCGCCGGCGTCGTGAGCGGCTCCTACGTCGAGGTCCGCGCCGCGTCCAGGCCGGTGAACGGCGCGCTCACCGCCACCGCCGTCGTCCTCGAGGACGGCAAGCTCGGCGAGGCCCAGGCCGAGGTCGAGGTCGAAGGGCTCGTGACCAGCGGCAACTCGACCCAGTTCGTGGTCGAGGGTCAGACCGCCGTCACCTCCGGTTCGACCCGATGGGACAACGGTCTCCCGGCCGATCTGGCTCCCGGAGTGAAGGTCGAGGCCGAGGGCAAGCTCGACACCGCCGGCATCCTCCAGGCCACCAAGGTCTCTTTCCGCGCCAACGTCCGGATCCAGGGACCGGTGTCGACCGTCGTCTCGACCAGCGCCCACGAGGGCAGCTTCCAGGTCCTCGGGCTCACCGTGCGCACCGACGCCTGGACCGAGTGGAAGTCGTCCGGCGGTGGCGGCGGGGCGCTCGACCTGACCACCATCGGCACCGGTCCGGTCGAGGTCCGCGGCGTGCCCGGCCAGGCCGGGGAGATCATCGCGACGCGCATCGACGCCACGAACGACAACCGGCTCGTCCTGCAGGGACCGGTGTCGTCGAAGGACGCCGTGGCCGGCCGGCTCGTCATCCTCGGGCTCACGGCCCAGGCGGGCGCCTCCACCGAGTACCGCGACTCCTCCGACGCGGTCCTCACCGCCTCGGCCTTCTTCGACCAGGTGACCGTACCGAAGACGGTCGTGAAGGTGCGCAGCCGCGACCCGATCTCCGGCACGACGCTCACGGCGGAACAGATGGAAATCGAGGGGAGCCGGTAGTCCTCCGGCGCCCCGGGCGCGTCCCCGGATCCCTCCCCCCTCCGGGGACGCGTGTTTCTCACTCCTTCGGCTTCAAGCCCAGCGCCCGCATCCGCTCCCGCAACGTGTTGCGGTTCATGCCAAGCAGCTCGGCGGCCTTGAGCTGGTTTCCGTGGGTGCGGAGCATGGCGGCCGAGATGAGCGGGGCCTCCATCGCGGCGAGCGCCGCCTGGTAACGGCCGCCGTCCGGCTCGGGACCGTCGAGGAAGCCCTCCACGAAGCCGGTGAGCCCCTTCTCCCTCGCGGTGCCCGCCGGGAGCAGCGGCGCCAGGTCGCGCGCCGTGATGCGGTTCCCCGGCAGGGAAAGCAGCACCCGCTGGAGCACGTTCTGCAGCTCGCGCACGTTGCCCGGCCAGGAGTGGGCGAGGAGCAGCGGTTCCGCGTCGCGCGCCAGGGTGAGCGGTCGGCCGCGCAGCTGCTCGCCATACTTCGCGGCGAAGTGGCGGGCCAGCAGGACCACGTCGTGGTCCCGCTCGCGCAGCGGCGGAAGCCGGATGGGGACCACCGCCAGCCGGTAGAAGAGGTCGCGCCGGAAGCGCCCTTCCTCCATCGAGCGCGCGAGCTCGGCGTTGGTGGCGGCGATGATCCGGACATCCACCGGGAGTGGACGGGACCCGCCCACGCGGTCGATCTCCCTTTCCTGGAGCACGCGCAACAGCTTGGCCTGCAGCTCCACCGGCATCTCGCCGATCTCGTCGAGGAACAGCGTGCCCCCGCCCGCCAGCTCGAACTTTCCGGGGCGGCGCTCGGCGGCGCCCGTGAACGCGCCTCGCTCGTGGCCGTACAGCTCGCTCTCCATGAGGTCGCGCGGGATGGCGGCCATGTTGACGGTGATGAAGGGCCCTCGCGAGCGGGCCGAGTTGGCGTGGATGGCCCGGGCCACCAGTTCCTTGCCGGTGCCGCTCTCGCCCATGAGCGTGACCGTCATCTCGGTGCGGGCGACGCGCCCGATCTCCTTGAAGACCTCGACCATCGCCGGGGATCGGCCGATGAGGGAGTCGAGCGGCGCGCCGTCGCGCTTCCGCTCCGGCTCGGGGGCCCGCGAAGCCGCACGCTCGGCGCGGTCGTCGGGCTCGGGCTCGGGGCCGATGGCGAGGTCGCGCACGATGCGCTCGACGCGCGCGAGGTCGAAGGGCTTGCCCAGGTAGTCGGCGGCGCCGCGCTTCATGGCCTCCACCGCCGAGCGCATGGTGTCCTCGGCGGTCATGACGACCACGAAGGGCGAGTCGGCCCGCCCCGCCAGCTCCCCGAGCAGCGTGAAGCCGTCGTCGCCGGGAAGCCGGACGTCGAGCAGGACCAGGCCGATGCCGCCTTGACGGCCGGAGCCGTGCCGGGCCAGCTCCGAGCGCGCCTCCTCGGCGCTGCTGGCCTCCACGTGCTGGACCCCCGCCCGCTCACAGGTGCGGGCCAGCACGAAACGGACCGAGGGCTCGTCATCGACGATCAGGACCTTGCGCATCGGGTTCTCCGTCATGCACCTCTTATGCCCGATCCTCGGGCAGCAGGCATGACGAGAACCGGGCAGCCCGGAAGGGCCCCGATCACGAGGTCGCGAGGGGCAGGTAGAGGGCGGCCTCGGCCCCCCTGCCGCCGATGCGGTTCCGGACCTCGATTCGCCCGCCGTGCGCCTCGACGATGCGGCGCGACACGGCAAGCCCCAGGCCGGTGCCCTGGGCCTTGGAGGTGGCGAAGGGCGTGAAGAGGCGGGGGAGCATCGACTCGGCGATGCCCGGGCCGTTGTCGAGCACCGCCACGCGGGCGAGCGGTACCGTTCGACCGGACGACTGGCGCAGCCGCACCGACGCCACGCCCGTCTCCATCACCACCTCGGCGCCCGGTGTGTTTCGTACCGCCTCCACGGCGTTCCGCAGCACGTTCAGGACGACCTGCGTGAGCTTCTCCTGGTCGCCCTGGATCGGCGGCAGGGACGGATCGAAGTGCTGGGTGAAGAGGACCCGATCGCCGCCGGGCACCCCCTTCGCGATCAGCAGCACGTCGCGAAGGACGGTGTGGATGTTCACCGGCCCGGATTGCAGCGTGGCCGGGCGCGCCAGGTCGAGGAGTTCGCGAACCAGCCCGTCCACCCGCCGCGCCTCGCGGGCGATGACGAGCGCGTACTCGCGTGCCGCCCCGTCGGCCTCCCGGGCGAGCAGTTCCGCCGAACCCTGCAAGCCCGCGAGAGGATTCTTGATCTCGTGGGCGAGGCCGGCGGCGAGCGCCTCGAAGTCGAGGTGCCGCTCGCCGCTCCTGCGAGCTCGCACGACGAGCACGGTGCCCACGCAGCTGGCCCCGTCGAAGAGCGGGGAGCCCTCCACGGTCAGCGGAACCGACGGGTCGCGCGGGTTCGGGAAGTCGCCGCCGGTGGCCTCCTGCCCGCTCCGGACGCGATCGGCGAGCGCCTCCAGCGGCGCGCCGCCTGGCAGCGCCCGCACGGGCAGCCCCACCGCCCGCTCGCGACTGCGGTCGAACAGTTCCTCCGCGGCCGGGTTGAGGTGCACGAGCCCACCGTCCGGTCCGACCAGCAGGACCGGGTCTCCGATGGAGTCGAGCGCACCGCGCGCCAGGGCCGCCGGAAGAGGGGGTGCCTTGCTGCCTCGAGACACGGTGCCCCCTGGCTGCCGGACGGCCGGAGCCTAAAGGGCGTCCTCGCCGCGCTCGCCGGTGCGGATGCGGATCACCTCTTCCACCGGCACGACGAAGATCTTCCCGTCGCCGATGCGGCCGGTCTTGGCGGCGCGCTCGATGACCTCGACGACCTTGGACGCGAGCGCGTCGGAGACGACCACCTCGACCTTCACCTTGGGCAGGAAGTCGACCACGTACTCGGCGCCGCGGTAGAGCTCGGTGTGCCCCTTCTGCCGGCCGAAGCCCTTCACCTCGGTCGCGGTCAGGCCGGCGATGCCGATCTCGGAGAGAGCCTGCTTCACCTCGTCCAGCTTGAACGGCTTGATGATGGCCTCGACCTTCTTCACGGCGCACCCCTCTGGATATTGAACGTTTTCCGACGCTACGCTTCCGCGCCGCGATCGGTCAAGCGCCGGGGACCGCCCGGCTCGGCGTGGATGCCCTCACCTGTTTGCCCGAAATCCGGGCTGGCCTCTGCTCGTTTCTCGTACAGCGCCCGCGGCCCAGCAACCATGCATCGAACTCGTGCCCGGCGTCTCCGCCCAAGGTGGAGCCCCCGGTGCAATCGCGCCGGACACGGAGAGATTCGACTGCAACGGGCGGGCCACGTGTCGAGGCCCCGGCTTTCCGGGCCCGGTGCCGGATGCGGAGGCACGGAGGCAGCCGCTGCGGTAGATTTCCCCGCGGATGGAATGGGTGCTTGCCTTCTTTGTGGCTGCCGCGGTCGCCTCGGCCCTCGCCATCGGGCACTACGCCTTCTGGAGCTGGCGACTCCGCCAGCCGATCCTGGATGACGGCATCGCATGGGCCCAGACCCGGGACGGCTGGCGACTGGCGCTCGGCACCCGGCACCCGCGTGCCCCGGAGCGGCGTCCCCCCGTCCTCCTGGTCCACGGCCTTTCGGCCAACCGCTGGACGATGGACTCGGGCCTGGAGGCCTTCTCGCTCGCCGCCCACCTGGCCCGTTCAGGCTTCCGCACCTTCTCCCTCGATCTGCGCGGACACGGCGACTCACGCCGTCCCCCGCGCCGCGCACGCGGGGAGGAGTGGAACTTCGACCACTACGTGGAGGAGGACATCCCCGCCGCCCTCGATGCCATCCGGCGCGAGACCGGTGAGGAGCAGGTGCTCTGGGTCGGCCACAGCCTGGGAGCGGTGGCCGGACTCGTCTCCTGCCAGCTTCACCCGGAGCGCATCGCGGGGATCGTGGCCATCGCCGGGGCGATGGGCTTCGACGTGGACGGGCCGGTGGCCCGGTTCATGGGCTGGGGATTCCTCGTCGACGGGCGGTTCAACCGGACGCTGGCCCGGATGGTCGCGCCCTACGCAGGGCTCGCCCACCCGGCGGCGGGGGAGTTCGCGATCAACGGGCGCAACGTGGACCGGCCGGTCCTGCAGCGGCTGCTCGTGAACGGCATCGAGGACGTGCCGGCCCCGGTCTTCGTCCAGCTCGCCGACTGGGTGACGAAGGACGCCTGCCGTTCGGCCGATCGCTCGCGCGACTACCGGGCCGGTCTCGCCGCGTGCCGGCAGCCGGCCCTCTTTCTCGCGGCCCCTCGCGATCACCTGGCGCCCCCCGGAGTCGTGCGCCGGAGCTTCGACCTGTGGGGCGGGGCGAAGGAGTACGTCGAGTTCGGGATCGAGGCCGGCCACTCCGCCGACTACGGCCACACCGACCTCCTCGTCGGGACGCGGGCGCCTCGGGAGGTTTTCCCGGTGGTGGCCGACTGGCTCGTCGCGCAAGGCCGCCCGGCGCCGGGAGCCCCGAGATGATGGCGCTCCTCGTTGCCCTGCTGCTCGCCGCGAAGCCGCTCGCCTGCCCGCCCGGGAGCGCGCCGGCCGGGAAGCCGCCGCCCCTTGGAAACGCCGAGTGGTGCGAGGGGCCCGACGGAAGCGGGGCGGCCAAGCGACAGGGTCCGGGGCGCGACTACTACGAGCTCGACCTCGTTCACGTGGAGGCCACGTGGCGGAACGGCCAGCTCGACGGCCCGTGGGTCCAGTTCCACCGCGACGGCAAGAAGGCGGCCGAAGGGCGCTACCGCGCTGGCGAGAAGAACGGCCCCTGGACCTACTGGTTCGAGAGCGGCCAGGTCGCCGAAGAGGTCGGCTTCGACATGGGGAAGCGCCACGGCCGATTCGTGCAGTGGTGGCCGGGCGGGAAGAAGCGCACCGAGGGGAGCTTCTGCTTCGGCATGCAGTGCGGGCGCTGGGTGACCTGGAACGAGGAAGGTTCGGAGCTGGGGACGATCGTCTACGAGCAGATCCGCGCCAAGCCGTGATCGCGCCCGCGGGGTGGCGGGGCGCAAGACAGAATCAGCTGGCCCGCGGGGCCTTGCGAGCGCGCTCCAACTCGATGAGCTGGTCGAAGGCCTTCGACGGGACGGGCACGGCGGTGAAGACGGCCACCAGGTCGGGCCCGATTGGGAGCGTCGACTCGACGCCGGGCTTGACCCACACGCGGCCGGAGCGGAAGAGCGCCAGCTCGGGGATCTGCACGGCGTAGTTGACGCACACGCTGCCGGAGGCCTCCCGGGAGGTGGAAACCTTGAGGAGCATCCGGACGGAGGCCGGGTCGGCGGGGTCGCGGACCGTCACCGAGGCGAGCTTGCCCTCGGGGCTGACCAGCCGGCTCTTGGCGACGATCGTCCCGTCGTCGCTGCGGACCTCGAAGGAGATGAACTCGCCGATCGAGCCGTCGCGGGCCGAGGCCGCGGCTGCCCTGGCGGTCCGGATCCGCACGATTCCCTCGGCGGAAGTTGCCCCGACGAGGAAGGCGACGGCAAGGATGGCTGCGACTCGGAGGGTCTTCACGAACGCTCCCAAAGAGTGGTGATAGCTCACCCTGACGGCGTCTGCCCATAGAATCCCCCAAGGTTTCCAGAAAAACGACCCGTCCGGGGCTAGGCGGGACGCCAATTACCCCCCCTTTGGAGGGCTAGACCGGTCTCCTCCAGCCAGAGGAGGGTGGCGAGGCAACTCCGCTCGGCCACCGGGAGGAGGACCGGCGGGGTGTCATCGTAGGCGCGGCGCGTCACGTCGGAGAGCGTCCCGCCCGGGACGAGCGCCTCCGCGACCTTGTCGGCCCGCATGTGCCGGTGCTCGAGGTACTCGTCGAGCTTGGCGGCGGCGGCCGGGGCCGGCGGGCCGTGCGCCGGATAGAGGGCCCGGGCCGGGAGCGACCGGAGCCGCTCGAGCGAGGCCAGGTACTGCCCCATGTTTCCCTCGGGCGGGTCGATGACCACGGTGGAGAGCGTGCTCACCATGTCGCCGGCGAGGAGCGCCCCGGTGCGGCCGTCGAGGAAGCAGAGGTGGCCTGGTGCGTGACCAGGAGTGAAGATGGCCCGCCAGCGTCCGTGCAGCAGCTCGCCGTCGGCGACCGGGAGCACGGTGGTTCCGTGGGGCAGGCGGCTGGCGGTGCGCGGGTGGGCCCGGACCGGTAGCCCGCGCGCGGCGAGCGGTTCCAGGCCGCCGACGTGGTCGACGTGGTGATGGGTGAGCCAGACCTCGCGGGCCGGGCGCCCCTCGGCGGCGAGCGTCTCGAGCACGAGATCGAGGCGCGCCTGCTCGGCGGGCTCGGGAGAACCCGGATCGACGACGGCCACGCCGCCGCCCGGCTCGAGATCCACGATCCAGCAATTGGTGTGCGTGGCGGGGGGCAGGGTCGGCGTGCGCAGGGCCACGAGGACCACGCCGCGCTGGGACTCGATGAGGATGTCGGAAGGCGGGTGGCGGAGCAGCTCGAGCGCGGCCGGTGGCGCCTGGCGCGCGATCGCGGTGATGCCCCACCAGGCGGGCGGGTGGAGCAGCGCGTCCCCCCGCTCCCAGGAGTCGAGGGCGTGGCGGGCCGCGACGAACTCGCCGCCGGTGAGCTCCCCGGGCCACACCGAGGCCTCCTGGCCGGCGGGGAGGCGCGCCAGGTAGAACCAGGCGTCGAAGCGGATGGGGGAGAAGGCCGGCGTCACCCAGCGCCCGGCCGTCTCGAGGAGCGTGGGGTCGAGGGCGAGCGCCTCCTGGAAGAGCAGGTCGGCGAAGGAGATGCGACCGTCGAGTAGCGCGCGGCGGGCCTCGTCCCGCTGGGCCGGGGCGAGCCGTTCGGCGCCGTGGGCGAGCAGGACGCCGGCTTCCTCGAAGAGCTCGCGGCAGGCCGCCGCCAGGTGGGCTGCGTCCTCGCCGGAGAGCCCGGGCACCGGGACGTTCTGGTCGTCGTCGTCGACGCGCCCGCCGGGGAAGGCGTGGAACCCGCCGGCGAACTTGAGCCCGTGACCGCGCCGGACCCAGAAGACCTCCCGGCCGTCGGGCCCGTCGCGCCAGAGGATCACCGACGCTGCGGGACGCGGTGGCGGTGGCGGCGGCGCCGCCGGGAGTCCGGGAATGGCCTCGCTCATCCGATGCGCACGAGCGCCTGCTGGAGCTTGGAGTAGATTCGCGGTCCACCCGGAGTGAGGACGACGTCGATCTCGAGCCGGACGCCCATGCCCTCCTCCGGGATGTAGATGCCAGGCTCGATGGAGAAGGCGGTGCCCGGGACCAGCTCGCGGGTGTCGTGGGTCTCGAGGTCGTCCATGTTGGCCCCGTCGCCATGGGCCGAGGCGAAGCCGATGGAGTGGCCGGTGCGGTGGACGAAGCGGTCGCCGTAGCCCTTCGAGGCGATGTGGTCGCGCACCACCCGGTCGACCTGCCAGCCCTGGAGCCTGGTCCCCGATTTCCAGCCCTCCTCGACCAGCCGGAACCCGGCGTCGCGAGCGTCGGCGGTGACCCGGAAGATCTCCTCCACCTTGGGCGGGGCCCGGTCGCCGCAGAAGGCCATCCAGGTGATGTCGGCGTAGGGGTCGTCGGCGCGGGGCTCCTTCGCCCACAGGTCGATGAGGAGCAGGTCGCCGGGCCGGATCGGCGTGGGGCGCTCCTTCGACGGCACGTAGTGGGGATCGCCGGCGTGGCCGTTCACGGCCACGATGGGCGGGTGGTCGGTCAGGAGTCCGCGCTCGGCGAAGCGGGCCATGAGAAGGTCCTGGATCTCGTGCTCGGCCGGAGCGCGGCCGCGGCGGTGTTCCTCGCCGACCCGGGCGAAGGCCTCGTCCTTGGCCTCGTCGATGGCCCGGCAGGAGCGCGCGTGGCTCTCCACCTGCCGGTCGTCGAAGCGGCAGAGGAACTGTTGCACCAGCTCACCCGAGGAGACGACGTCAACTCCCAGTGAACGAACCAGCTCGAGCGTGCCGGCGTCGATTCGGGACAGGTACGGGATGCCGGCCATGGGGAAGTACTCCATGGCGAGGCGGCGGCCGGGCAGGCCGGAGAACATGCGCTCCAGGCCGGCGTGGAACGACTGCCAGGAGGCGTAGCTCTCGCGATGCCCCGGGACGTGCGCGGGGAAGGAGCCCATCTCGATGGCGTGGACGAGCAGCCGCGGTTCGCCCCGGGCCGGGACGAGGTACGCCCAGCGCCGGGTGAGCATGTGGCCGGAGAGGCCGAGCGCGCCGACGGCGGTCGGGTTCTGCCCGTGGAAGTCGTAGAGGAGCCACCCGTCGAGCTTCTGGCTCGAGATGGCGCGCTGAAGGGACGGGATGTCCATGGTTCGACCTTCTAGATGGGGACCCGGTAGCGCTTCCCCGGGGGCGGCTCGAGCGGGATCTGGTGGAGCCGGATCGAGTTGGTGTTGCCGGGCTCGCCGAGCGGCGACCCGTAGACCAGGATCACCCGCTCGCCGGGCTTGGCGAGCCCGTCATTCACCAGCCGTTCCGAGACCATGCGGGCCATGGAGTCGGGGTCGCGGATGGGCTCCATGATCCGGGGCAGCACCCCCCAGTAGAGCGCCATCCGGCGGCGGATGGGCTGCTCGGGCGAGAAGGCGACGATGGGGACGTGGGGGCGGTAGCGGCTGAGCAGCCGAGCCGTCGTTCCACCCACCGTGAAGCAGGCGATGCAGCGGGCGCCGGCGTCGAGGGCGGCCCGGACCGCAGCGGCGGCCACCACGTCGTTGAACGGCAACGGCGGCGGCGGCGCCTCCATGGGCCGGGGGCGCGCCAGGAAGAGGTTGCGCTCGGCCTCGCGCACCACGCGGTCCATGGTCTGGACGGCGAGCAGGGGAAAGCGGCCGCTGGCGGTCTCGCCCGAGAGCATCACCGCGTCGGCGCCGTCCCAGACGGCGTTGGCCACGTCGCTCGCCTCGGCCCGGGTCGGGCGGGGGTGCTCCATCATCGAGTCGAGCATCTGGGTGGCGATGATGACCGGCTTGCCGACGTGGTTGCCCTTGTCGACGATCGACTTCTGGAGGATGGGCACCCGCTCGGCCGGCACCTCCACGCCCAGGTCGCCGCGCGCCACCATGAGCCCGTCGGCGGCCTCCACGATCTCGTCGAGGTTCTCGAGGGCCTCGGGCTTCTCGATCTTGGCGATGATGGGGACCACGCGGCCGAGCGCCTCGAGCGCGGTCCGGGCCTGCTCCACGTCGCCGGCGCTGCGCACGAAGGAGAGAGCGACCAGGTCGACGCCGTGCTCGGCCCCGAAGCGCAGGTCGGCCCGGTCCTTCTCGGAGAGCGCGCCCACGCGCAGCGCCACGCCGGGAAGGTTGATCCCCTTGTGCTCCTTCAGGCGGCCGCCCTCGACCACCTCGACGGTGACGCGGACGCCGTCGGTGTCGAGGATCCGGAACTCGAGCAGGCCATCGTCGACGAGCAGGCGATCGCCCTTTCGGACGTCCTGGGCCAGGAAGGGATAGGTGGTGGAGATCATCCGCGCGTCGCCCAGGATCTCCTTCTCGGTGGTGATGACGAGCGAGTCGCCGGCCACGAGCGGCACCCCGGCGCGCCCGGCATGGAGCGGCCCGGTCCGGATCTTCGGCCCCTGCAGATCCTGCAGGATGGCCACCGGCCGGATGAGCTGGCGCGAGGCGGCCCGGATCCGCTCGATGGCCCGGGCGTGATCCTCGTGGCTCCCGTGCGAGAAGTTGAGGCGGGCGACGTCCATGCCCAGCTCGAGGAGCTTCAGGACCACTTCGGGGGACTCGCTGGCGGGACCCAGCGTGCAGACGATCTTGGCGCGGCGCACGGTCCGACAGATCTACCGCGGTTGCCGCCCCGGCGCCTCCCGGATACCGTCCTGTCCCCGCATGGGAGCCCGCCTGCCCCGCGCCTTCTACGACCGCGACACCCGGGAGGTCGCGCGCGACCTCATCGGCAAGGTGCTCGTCCATCAGGACGGAGAGACCCGTCGAGCGGCCCGCATCGTCGAGACCGAGGCCTACCACGGCCCCCTCGACCAGGCCTCCCACGCCCGCTTCGGCCCCACCCCGCGGGCGGCGGTGATGTTCGGTCCGCCGGGGAGGGCCTACGTCTACCTGGTCTACGGCATGCACCACTGCATGAACGTGGTGGCCGGGCCGGACGGATTCCCGGCGGCGGTGCTCCTGCGCGCCGCCGAGCCGATCGAGAACTGTCTCCACGCCACGCGCGGCCCGGGAAACCTCTGCCGCGCGCTCGGCATCCGGCGCGAGGCCCACTCCGGCCTCGAACTCGGGGGGCCGATCCTGCGGATCGAGGACGGTCCGCGCCCGCCGGGGCGGATCGTGCGGACGGCCCGCATCGGGGTCGGGTACGCCGGAGCCTGGGCCGAACGGCCCTGGCGCTTCGTCCTGCAGGGAAGTCCCTGGACATCGGGGAGAAAAATTCACTTGCAACGAAGACGCGAACGAAGCATAGCATTTCGCAAATGACGATTCGCACATCGACCGCCCGGCGCGAGCGCGTCCGGGAGCGCGCCCGCCGCGACATCCTCGAGTCGGCGGCCCGGGTCTTCGCCCGGCGCGGGTACGCCGCCGCCACGCTGGCCGAGCTGGCCGAGGCCGCCGGCTACGCCGCCCCCTCGCTCTACCGGTACTTCGGGAGCAAGGAGGAGATCTTCGACAGCCTGATCGCGCTCGTCTCCGCCGAGATCCAGGAGGCCTTCGACGCCCCGGTGGACCGGAGCCTTCCGCTCCCGGCTCGACTCTCCGCCCTCTTCGTGGCGCTGCACCAGCTGGCCGAGGGACGGCGCGAGACCCTCGACCTCCTCGCCGCCCACGCCGACTTCGGCGAACGCCAGGTCCACCTCGAGGGGCTCCTCCAGGCCTGGCTTCGGAGGCACGTGGGGCGCGCCGAGCTGCGGGTCCCCCCCGCGCTCGCCGCCCGCGTCTCCGCCGGAATCCTCCTCGCCCTGAACCACGGCCGCGGCCGCACTGGAATGACTCCTGGTGAAATGGCCCGCGTCGCCGCCGATCTCATCCTGCACGGAGTGTCCGCATGAACCGCACCCCCGCGATCCTCGCCGCCTCCCTCGCCCTCCTCTCCGCCTGCGGCACCCGGGCCGAGAAGGCCAAGCTCCCCGACGCCGGACCGGCCGGCCGGGCCGTGCGCGTCGCGAAGCCGGCCACCCGCATGGAGACCGGCCTGGCCCGCGCCACCGGGACGGTGCGTGCCAAGGAGGAGGCGGTCCTCTCCGCCCGGGCCAGCGGGCAGATCCTCAGGCTGCGCGCCGCCGTCGGAGATCGCGTCAAGGCCGGCGCGCCGCTCGTGGAGATGGACCCGGTCAACGCCCGCATCGCCGTGGAGAACGCGCTTGCCGCCGAGCGTCTGGCCGTCGCCAACCTGGCCGCCGCCGACCGCGAGGGGGTCCGCTCGAAGATGCTCTTCGAGGCCCAGAGCCTGCCCGAGGCCGGCTACGACCGGGTGCGCACCGCCCGTGACATCGCCGCCGCCCAGCTCGACCAGGCCCGGGCCGCGCTCTCCGGAGCCAAGCAGATGCTCACCGACACCCTCATCGTCGCCCCCTTCGCCGGCGTGGTGACCGCGAAGTTCCACAACGCCGGCGACACCGTGACCCTCATGCCGGTCAGCCCCATCGTCACCGTGACCGACGTGGATCACCTCGAGGTGCGCCTCGCCGTTCCCGAGTCGATCGAGGGCTTCGTGCGCCCCGGGGAGGTCATCGACGCGGTGCTCACCCCGTCCGGCCAGCGGTTCCAGGCCAGGGTTCGCGTCAAGGGCTCGGTGGTGGATCCGCAGTCGCGCACCATCGAGGTGCTGGCGGACGTGGGCACGACCGACGGGCCGCCCGTCCGCCCCGGCAGCCTGGCCAACGTGGACTTCGGCGGGTTCGGCGAGAAGGACGGCCTCTACCTGCCGTCCGGCGCGGTGCGCACCGACGCGAGCGGCGCCTTCGTGCTCGTCGCCGCCGGCGGCAAGGCCGAGCGGCGCGCCGTGCAGGTGGCGCAGCTCAACCCCGGCACGCTGGTGGTGACCGGCGGCCTCGCCCCCGACGCGCTCGTCATCCTCGACCCGGGCGCGCTCCTGCCCGGCGCCCCGGTCGTCGCCATCGGTGCGGAGGGGGGCAAGTGAACCCCATCCGCACCTTCATCGCGCGCCCGGTCTTCACCGGGATGCTCACCCTGGTGCTCATCGTCTTCGGCATCGTGGCCTACCCGCGCATCGGGGTGGACCAGTTCCCCGAGGTCGAGTTTCCCATCGTGACGGTGACGACCATCCTCCCCGGCGCCGACCCGGAGACCATCGAGCGAAACGTCACCAAGCCGCTCGAGGAGGCGCTCAACACGCTGCCCGGCCTCGACACGCTGCGCTCCGTGAACGTGGAGAACGTCTCCCAGATCGTCATCCGCTTCGACCTGGAGCGGAAGGTGGACGTGGCCGCACAGGACGTCCGCGACCGGGTCCAGGCCACGCTCTCCAAGCTGCCGCGCGAGATCCAGACCCCCATCGTGGAGAAGTTCGACATCGGCGCCGCGCCGGTGGCCACGCTGGCCTTCTCGGCGCCGCTCCCCATCGAGCGGCTCACCCAGGTGGCCGAGGACGTCGTGAAGCCGGCCCTGCAGCAGATCCCCGGCGTGGGGGCGGTGGAGCTGGCCGGCGGCCGGAAGCGCGAGATCACCGTGGTGATCGATCCCAAGGCGCTCTCGGGCTACGGCCTCACCCCGGCCGACGTGGTCCAGGCGCTGCGCGCCCAGAGCATCGACGTCCCCGGCGGCCGGACGCAGGAGGCCGGCCTGGAGCGGTCGGTGAAGGTGGCCGCGGAGGCCCGGTCGGTGGGGGCGCTGCGGGCCATCGTGGTGGCCAGCCCGCGCGGGACCCCGGTCAGGCTCGGCGACGTGGCCCGGGTCGAGGACGGGCCGGCCGAGGCCCGCAGCTCCGCGGCCCTCCGCGATCAGGGCGCCATCGGCCTCGTGGTCCGCAAGCAGTCGGGCGCCAACACCGTCCAGGTCGCCGAGCGGGTCAAGGCGGCACTCATAGGCATCCAGGGTCAGCTGCCCAAGGGCAGCCGCGTCGTCCTGGTGGTGGACGGCGCCAGGTTCATCCGCTCCTCGATCGCCGCCGTGCAGGAGGACATGATCCTGGGTGGCATCCTGGCGGTGGTGGTGGTCCTCATCTTCCTTCGCAACGTCCGCTCCACGCTGGTCTCGGCGGTGGCGCTGCCGACCGCCATCATCGGCACCTTCGCGGTGATGCAGGCGCTGGGCTTCACCTTCAACATCGTCACCATGCTGGCGCTCACGCTCAGCATCGGCCTCCTCATCGACGACGCCATCGTGGTCATCGAGAACATCGTCCGGCACCTGGAACAGGGCGAGAGCCCGGTGGTGGCGGCCGAGAAGGGCACGAGCCAGATCGCGCTGGCCGTTCTTGCGGTGACGCTGGCGGTGGTGGCGGTCTTCGTCCCGGTGGCCTTCATGAAGGGGCTGATGGGGCGCTTCTTCTACCAGTTCGGGGTCACCGTCGCGGTGGCGGTGCTCATCTCCTACTTCGTGTCGATGACGCTCACCCCCATGCTGTCGGCGCGGGTGCTCACCGAGCACGTCGGTCAGGGCCGGGTGTCGCGGGCC
>Ga0315290_10000273_pt1 | contig 32295 bp, 27 predicted proteins | sample YL17G12_0_MG_FD_203627 | JGI IMG/M metagenome (GOLD analysis project Ga0315290, IMG submission 203627) | Sediment microbial communities from Yellowstone Lake, YNP, Wyoming, USA - YL17G12_0 | ecosystem: Environmental > Aquatic > Freshwater > Lake > Sediment | place: USA: Wyoming | collected... | reverse complement strand
TGAGTGACTCACCAAACGAAGAACAAAATAAAAAAGCAGTTCGCTTGATAGATTACCTTCTGCGTCTGGCGGATCTGCGTGACACATTGCTGCCTAAATTCCTGAGTGGCGAGGTTGGGTTGGAGGATGGGCATGCCTGAAGGCGACACCACATTCGCCGTCTTTATTGACTATGACAATCTTCTGCCCACGCAGAAGGCGGCCGGTGTTCTTGACGTGGTCACCAAGGCGTTAATCCAGATTCCTCTGGGGGCCGCAGGGGCTCGCGCCCGGTGTGACGTGCGTGTCTATGGAGGATGGTATGAAAGCACAGAGATCACGCGGCTGGCACAGGATGTCACAATAGAGATTCAACGGGACTTCCCCAAGATCATTCGCCTGCCCGTTGGTGATGGTAACCATGTTGCTGTGTCAGCCAATGCCGAACTCGCGGTGGCTTTGTTGCAGGAGCCAAGTCACCACCTATTCAACACATATCGGCGCAAGGGGAAGCCCTATAACGTCCGGGTCGAGAAGCCGACCATCGTTGGCTGTGCCGATCCGGATTGCATTCTTCCTCTGATGAAGAAGCTCCTGAAGACGGGGAACTGTCCAAAGCCTGGCTGCGGTGTGGCCGTTGGTGATCTTGTTTACAGGCATGAGCAGAAAATCGTCGACACCATGTTGTCTTGCGATCTGATCCACGCCGCTGGCGGAGGCACGGATCGCATCATTCTGGTAAGTGGTGACGACGATTTTCTGCCACCGCTTCGCACCATCCTCTTGCGAGGAGCCGCAGCAGTCAGGTTCCATCCCAAACCCAACTGTCAACGAGCTTCCTTCCCTCACGGTGGGGCAACGTTGCTTGAAAGGGACCTATAGCCATGCAGATTAACGACTTTAAATCCATCGTGACGACATTCGCCGACCCGGGGTCTGAGTTGCTCTTCGATAAGGCCCAGGTCGCCATCTCCGTTAATGGCGATGTGATCACAGCTTCTCTCGCGACGAAGTCGGGGGATGTGTATGTGGACGAGGGCAGCGGCCAAGAACCCGCAGCCAAGTGGATACTGAACCGTCTGGCGCGACTTCCGTTGCTGGCAGCACGCCTAAAGGAGAGCGTGGTTCCGACTGACTTCTTCGTCTCCCCGTCGGCATCGCTCCTTCCGACGCTTGAGCGAGGCCCTCAAGAGAAGGTCATCTCCACGGACGACGCATTGAGCACAACGCTTCAGACGCTCGGCGATCGGAGCCCGCTGGAAACAATGGTCCTCTATATCACGAGCGATGCTGGCGAAGGAAAGACTTCGCTTATCAACCAGCTCGCTCGCGAGCAGGCCAAATTGTTCACGGAGAACAAGTCCGATTGGCTGCTTGTCCCGATCCCTCTTGGCGGCAGACATTTTCTCCGCTTCGACGACATCACAGTCGGAGCGTTACAGAACCGCTACCGTTTTCCGTTCCTTTACTACAACTCATTCCTTGCGCTCGTCAAAATGGGCGTGATCGTTCCTGCGTTTGATGGCTTTGAGGAAATGTTCGTGGAAAGGAGTTCCGGGGAAGCGCTGTCGGCGATGGGCATCCTTGTCGGCTCATTGGAGTCACGCGGCACGATGGTCATTGCTGCAAGGAAGGCGTATTTTGAGTTTGAGAACCTGCGAACACAGGAACGCCTCTTCGACACGATACGGACGTTATCTGTGAGCTTTGGAAAGCTAGAGCTGGAGCGTTGGGGGCAGCCGCAGTTTATGATGTACTGCACGAATCGTGGTGTGACTGATGCCGACGAAATATACCGGCGAGTCGCCGAACGGCTTGGCTCAAACCATGCTTTGCTTACCCGCGCAGTACTCGTGAAGCGACTTATTGATGTTGCGACGAAGAGTCAGTCCCTGGATGCGTTTCTTGAGCAGCTTAAGCAATCTGGTACGGACTTCTTCTCAGTGTTTGTCAGTGGCCTAATCGAGCGAGAGGCACACGAGAAGTGGATCGACAGGTCGGGTGAGAAGGATGTTGGCGCTCCATTGCTGAGCGTTGAGGAACACTGTGAGCTGCTTTCACAGATTGCTCTGGCCATGTGGGAGGCTCGTATTGACTACATCAAGCGAGATAACCTGGAGTTTGTTGCAGATTACTTCAGCGAAGTAACCCGCAAGAACGCCTTTCAAGCCCAGCAGATCCGTGAGCGCATCCGTGGCCATGCAATGCTCGTGTCGTCTGCCAATGCGACAGAAGCCGTCGAGTTTGATCATGATGAGTTCCGTTTGTTCTTCTTGGGCGAAGGCATCGCGCGTCAGTTGCGACCGATGAACGACCGTGCCAAGGCTGAAGTGCAGGGCGTATTCAGGCGTGGGGTCCTACCTCGCCAGGCACAGCACTCGCTTATTCGCGCGGTAACCCGCAATACACAACTGGATTGCCTCCAAGCAGTCAAGGTTCTCCTCGAAATTGGCGGAATGGATGCTCATGCGTCTTACACGCAAGAGAACTGCAGCGACATCACGATTCGCATGCTAAGCGGTGTGTCGGGTGGTGGCTTAAAGATCAGCAATATGGCGTTTAGCTCGGATGCCTTGCGAGACAGGAAGTTGTCAGGTCTCTCTTTCCATGATTGCTTCTTTTCCCCAACAAGCGTTGAGCTAACGGAGCTTAACGACTGTGCGTTCTTCAACTGCAAGTTTGCACAACTGCGTGTGTTCGATTCGACGAAGGCGGTCAATGTCACATGTGATGGATGTACGGTTGACGCGTTGGTGATGGTTGACAAGCACAGGAAGAGTTGGAACCCAATTGAAATACGATGGCAGATGGAACAGTTAGGCGTCGTATTTCATGAGAAGGAGGAGCTTGTGGCTGTCGCAGCCGGTGAACGTCCTGTGGCCCAGGAGCCCGACCGCGAACTGCGCGATATTGAGAAGATCATCCGGTACTTCATGCGGAGCACCCACATGAGCGAAAGCGTAATGCTTATGAAACTTGGTGCGCATGGCCGACAGTTTATTGACGACACGCTCCCAACGCTGTTGAAAAGTGGCGTGATGGTGGAGACCGACAACTTCGGGGCTGGATCGCAGCGAAGATTCAGATTGGGTTTGCCTCTGCAAAAGTTGAATGCAGCCATCGCGGCGTGCCGTGGTTCCTTCTCCACCTTTCTTGAACAATGCGAAGGATCGAGGACATGAGCATGGCGGTGTCTGGCGATATGGCAGGATATAGCGGAGATCAGTGATGGCGACGTACCTTGACGAGGCCCAAGTTGAGATCGTGACCGTGGATTACTTCCGCGAGTTGGGATACGAGTACATCCACGGCCCGACCATCGCGCCTGATGGCGAAGCCCCGGAGCGCCAGGACTACGCGCAGGTGGTACTCACCCGGCGGCCGCGGAACGCCCTGCTGCCCAGCATCCTCGACCGCGCATTCAAAGGAGAGATGTAGTATGACTCACTTGAAAACCGAATACCACGGGCACTCTAAAACTTATGCAGTCTTATTTCATATAGCTGGGCACCTCCTGGACATGGCCAAGAAATACGAAAAAGGCAGCTTGCTTAACCTTCAGGCGGCCACCGTATTTTTCGCATTTACCTTCGAGGCCTACTTGAACCATGTGGGAGAGGAAGAACTGGCGTTCTGGTCGGAGATTGACCACATATCCTATACTGCCAAACTTAAAGTATTGTCCAAACACCTTGGATTTCCCGTGGACAAATCAATGCGACCATTTCAAACCATCGGTGAACTATTCACGCTCCGCAATACGCTTGCGCACGGGCGGACACAGAACTTGACAAAGACAATAGAAACTAATATCGAACCGCCCATTAATGCGGCGTGGCATCTTTTGCTGTATGAGCAGCTTACACCCGAAGCCGTCCGTCGCTATTATGAAGATGTCAAAAATGCTATTGCGTCAATTAACGAGAATCGGCCGAAGAAAGATGAAATGCTGTGGAAGCAAGGGATGCGAGGATACAACACGATTGATTGAGAAGAAGTTAGACACACTGAATCGCCCGCAAGCCGAGACCGCCGCCGATATAATAACATCCCATAAATCGCCAAAATAGCGGTGAATTTTTTTTATTTTTTCTGCCGTAGGCAGGGTCAACGTCCTATATCCAGCCCGTCGGGCAAGTGTTATCGGCGGCCCGGGCGGGTGCCAACGGCACACGAAACTTGGTGCCAACGGCACACGAAGTTGGTGTCAGTAGCTGTTTTTTTTCTGCGTTATGAGCCGCCTACATCCTATATTGTCCCTCCAGCCGGTAAATCCTGCTATCCTGTCGAAATTTTGTTCGGTATCGGACCACAATTAGGTCTGCGGCGCTACACGGCGTATTCGGGGTCGATACAAGGCATGTTCGGGATTCCAACACGGTTTGTTGGAGACGCTACACGGTTTGGATGAGGTTTCAAATGATGTGTCAGGGGTCGCTTCGCGGTATGTTCGGGGTCGATACAAGGTTTGTTAGGGTTCGCGACACGGTTATGTCGGAGGCGCTACACGGTTATGTTAGAGGCGCTACACGGTTATGTCGGAGGCGTAACACGGTTATGTCGGGGGCGTACATCGGTTATGTCGGCCGCGCACATCGGTTATGTACGCGGCGCCCATCGGTTATGTACGCGGCGTGCATCTATGCATCAAGGCCGCCGGCACTACTATCATAATCGTTATAACCGTTGCGATCCGGCACTTTCTCTTGTGGGTTGTTTATATGCAACGGCTAACCTAAAAATCGAGTTTACCTGCGAAGCGAGGCAATGAGGCAACGTGGCATAAAAGCAATCCGGCATCTGCCGCAATGGGGTATGAGCCGTTGGCTAAAAAATTATGATTGAATTGACAATGCGTTTTGGTTACAATCCACTGCCCTGTTGGTAGTGCCGCTTAGCCATTCAAATGCCAACGTGGAAGAAAAGACAAGATGACCCAGACCGACAACAATCAGAAACTGACGCCTGCCATGCGGCAGTATCGGCACTTCAAGAGCCAATATCCCGAAGCGATACTATTTTTTCGCATGGGAGATTTCTATGAAACCTTCTATGAGGACGCCAAAGTCTGCTCGAAGGTTCTCGGCATCGCCCTGACCAGCCGCAATAAGAGTGAAAATCCTGTTCCTCTGGCCGGCATCCCCTACCATGCCCTCGACAGCTACCTCAACAAAATGATAAAGGCAGGCCACAAAGTCGCCATCTGTGAACAGATCGAGGACCCGGCTGGGGCCAAGGGCATTGTCAAACGCGATGTGGTCCGACTGGTTACTCCCGGTACCCTTACCGAAGAAGCACTACTCGACGAAGCGGTCGGTAACTACCTTGCCGCCGTTTGCTTTGGGCGGACTATCGCCAGCCAAAAAACCACGGCCGGCTCCGGTCCGGAACAAGCCGGCCTGGCATGGGTCGATCTATCCACCGGACAGTTTTTCGCCCAACTGCTCGATTCCCGCCATGTGCTCGACGAACTGGTGCGTCTGCGACCCGCGGAGTGCATTGTCAGCGAAGATAGCGATAACAAAAGCTCCCTGCCCGAAAAGTTCTCCGAACAACTCAGCGAACTTGTCTCCTGCAATCTCACCCCACGTCCAGGCTGGACATTTGATCCGTATCAGGCCGGCGAGACTCTCAAAAAACATTTCGCCACTTCCGGCCTGGAAGGTTTCGGATTTGCCGAGTTCGACTGCTCCGTTGCCGCAGCCGGTGCGGTTATCGACTATCTCAACGAAACACAAAAAACCACCATAAGCCATATTGCCAAACTTCGTAAGGTTACCCGCGATCGCTTTTTGCAAATGGACAAAACAACCCTGCGCAGCCTGGAAATCGAACGTACTATCCGTGGCAACGAGACCGCCGGTGCCCTGCTGCACAGTATCGATAAAACAAGAACCGCTATGGGCGCCCGTAAGCTCCGCTTATGGCTGATGTTTCCACTAAACGATCTCGACCACATACAATGCCGCCAGGACGCCGTCGCTGAGCTGGTCCAGATGGACAGTGTACGCGACGACCTGCGCAAAGAACTTTGCGATGTCGCTGACATTGAGCGGATCACGGCCCGAATCAGCACCGGGCGGGCTTCACCACGGGATGTGCTGGGCCTGGGCCAAGCACTCCGGCGACTACCCGCAATTAAAAGCCACATGGATCAGTGTAGCTGTGAAATGCTCACCCAGCTTGCCCAACAGTGTGATACTCTCGAACACATCGCCGAGTTGATCGAATCTGCTATCGATCCCAATGCCGGCCTGACATATCGCGATGGCGGTGTAATACGCACAGGTTTCAATGAAGATGTCGATCATCTGCGATCCATTTGCCATCAGGGTCAAACCTGGCTCGGACAATACCAAAAAAAACTCATCGAACAAACCGGCTTTGCCAATCTGAAAGTCGGCTACAACAGGGTCTTCGGTTATTACGTTGAAATTTCCCAATCGTTCCGCGGCCAGGTTCCGCCTGATTTTGTCCGTAAGCAAACCATCAAGAATGCCGAACGATATATCACCGACGAACTGAAACGTTACGAAACCGAGGCCCTCACTGCCGAGGGGCGCTGCAAAGAGATGGAAGAAAAACTCTTTCAGGACATCCGCAACCAAATCGCTGCTCAGACTCTGCATCTCCAGCAGGTCGCCGATGCCGTCGCCAAGATCGACATCCTCACCGGCCTGGCCCATCTTGCCCGCCATAACAACTACTGCAGACCGCAAATGCACCTCGATAAAGACATGAAAATAATCGAAGGCCGTCATCCGGTTCTGGATATCAGTCTGGGCAGTCAGTTTGTGCCTAACGACATTACCTTCGATAACAAAGGAAAAACCACGATCATAACAGGTCCCAATATGTCCGGCAAAAGTACTTACATTCGACAGGCGGCTCTGCTGACGATCATGGCCCAGATGGGAAGTTTCATTCCCGCCCAAAGCGCAGATATCGGCCTGGTTGACCGTATCTTCACCCGCATCGGCGCCAGCGACGAGCTGACCCGGGGCCAGTCAACTTTTATGGTCGAGATGCTCGAAACCGCCAACATCCTCAATAACGCTACCGACCGTTCGCTGGTCATCCTCGACGAGATCGGCCGAGGAACCAGCACCTACGACGGATTGGCCCTGGCCTGGGCGATCACCGAGCACATCGCCACCAACATCAAATGCCGAACGCTTTTCGCCACCCACTATCACGAAATAACCGAACTCGGCGATCTGCTGGAAAATGTCAACAACCGCAATGTCGCCGTGCGCGAATGGAAGGACGATGTCGTCTTTCTGCACAAGATTGTTGACGGCCGTACCGACAAGAGTTACGGTATCCACGTCGCCAGATTGGCCGGCGTACCCAAAAATGTCCTTTCTCGCAGCCAGGAGATACTCGAGGAGCTGCAGAATAATTTTTCACGCGAGGCACACGTGCCGGAACTGGGCGGTCGCCTCGAAGGCGCCTCGGACAACCAGTTACCCCTGTTCAACAATCTGCCCGCGGACCCCATTTTGGACAAACTCCGCGACATTGATATTAACAACCTGACCCCCATCCAGGCCATCAATCTCATCGAGGAAATCAAAACGGAACTGGAAAATCGTTAGAGAAATCGCAGTCAGGGAGAAGATCGATGAAATCCAAAACTCACTTGTTTATTTTCGTAGGCATCATCGCCGGGGCGGCTTTCGGCATATTCTTAAACAATATTGCCGAATCTACCGTTCGAAACAATATTTTTCGCCGCCCTGGACCTTTTCGGCAAAACCATTTTTATCGGTTTTCTCCAGATGATAGTCGCCCCTCTTATTTTCTTTTCGATACTCTCGGCCATCACAAAGCTTGGCCCACACGGGTGAGCTGTGGCGGATTGGCTGGAAAACCCTGGTTTTCTATCTCATCACCACCTCGATTGCCGTGGCACTGGGTTTGTTTTTCTTGCTGACTATCAGACCCGGCTATTGCGATAACCGCGATGAAATCCGCCGAAACTGGCAGGAACAAAAAGCACAACTCCAGACCGAATACAGCTCACAAGAAGAAACAATCAAAGAAGCTCAAGACCAAACACCATTCGCCATTATTAAAAAGAATCTGGAGGGAATTATTGTAAATCCTTTCAAAGCCCTTACCGAATCTCAATCTCTTGGCATAATCTTTTTTGCTATTCTCTTAGGTGTCGCCCTTATCGTTGTCGGCCCGGCCAGCAGACGGGTCATACCGGTCATTCGCGGTATCAACGCAGCCATCATGAAGATCACCGGGTGGATCATGGCCGGTTCACCTTTCTTCATATTCTGCCTGGTCGCTTCGCTGGTAGGCGGTTTCGGCCCCGGTATTTTTGTAACCCTTATGTGGTATGTTATAACCGTTCTGATTGGAATTGCGGCACACATCGTTGTTCTGCTGGCCATCTGCTATTTCGTCGGCAAAGTCCCGCCCCATCGGGGCCGCGGCGGTACCGGACGCCGGACTGATCACTATGGTCCTGGTCGCCAACGCTGTGGGCCTGTCTATCGAATATATTCCACTTATTTTCGCTGTTGATGCTTTTCTTGATATGTTCCGAACCTCAACAAACGTACTGGGCGACTCGGTCGGGGCGATTGTCATAAACAAACTCGAAAAATTCGTTGTCGAACCGGAATTTTAGCTGTAGTATCTGTCATTTTCCGCAGGCTTACTTGTCGCTGGCGTCGGCCTTGTCATTTGTATTGCGCAACCGACGCATAATGTGCCAGTAAGCCCCACGGTCACCGGCGGCAATGGCGTCGATCAGAACTTTGTTATCGTTATAGTTGTGATCGGTACCCGTGGTGGTTTCGTCCTCTGGTTCAAAAAAACGCCTATCGCCTCCAATGAGATCGCGCACAACCCGCCCCGGCCGGGCTCCCAGGGCAGGTGAAATATAAAACGTCGGCTTGAAAAAATCGATCGGCCCGTCGTATTTTCGGCAAATACCGGATTCCGTATATTTCTGAGCCTTTATCATTTCCGCCATCGGAGTATTATCATAAATTCGAATTCCCAACGCCGTACCGACACAGTCAGGGTTAATCTGCTTCATAAACTCGATCGTCTCCGTAAGCGTTTCCACCGTTTCCCCCGGCCCACCCAGCAGAAGATCGACCATAACCGCAATGTTGTTTTCGCGACAAAGCTTGGCAGCCATAGCTAGGTCCGCAGGCGTATGTTGATGACCATAAGTTTTCAACATAGACGGGCAGCCGGAATCACCTGTGAAGTTAATCCCCACACAACCGGCCCGACGCATAAGATCAGCCAATTCCGCATCGAACGGCAAAACCGCCAGATACGCATACCAACGCACACGATCCCCTAATGATCGCAGGACAAGCTCACGGCAAACGGCAAGGGCATGATCACGCGGAAGATTGAACTCGCCGTCACAAATATGCAGAACATCCACACCCTGCCGCTCCAACACCTCAATTTCATCGGCAACTTCCGCGGGATAACGTTGGCGTATAACCGTACCTTTGGCCACCGGATCAGCACAATATATGCAGCAACGATCACAGCCGCGTTTGGTCTCCACCCCGATCTGACCGCCAAACTTGAAATACCTCGCATTATCGATATGGCTGCGCCCCGTCGCAACCGACAGCGGCTCACTCCACGCCGGCCGGTTGCAGTGAAGCTGACCGTCACGGGGCCAAATCAAACCTGGCACACGTCCAAAACACCGCCCACCATCCAGTTGTTCCAGCAATGCTATTGTCGCCTGTTCACCATCACCGTGAACGCCGAAATCAGCCCCGGTATATTCAACCAGTCGCCCACCGGCCAGAGAAAATCCCACCCCGCCCAGCACAATAGCTGAATCTGTTAATCCGCGTATCATACGAACAGTTTCCGCTAACTGCTCGACAAACCACTGAGCGCTCGGCCAAAAGCAATCATCCGAATTACGAAAAGAAATACCCACCAGTTGCGGCTGATGACTCGAAAAATACTGCCTCAAAGTCACTTCAGGCTCCTCGGCCCAGCACAAATCGACAATATCTACCTTAGTCCCGGCTGATTCGACACTACCGGCTATGTAATCCAGTCCCAGCGGAGCTATCGGCGGTTGCATTCTATTGGTATTGATTAGAGTAAGCACGGCACATCGCCCTTCAAATATCGATGGTTTTACCTTCAAAAAACAGCCTTGTCAAGTATTGACTTTCATAGCATTGTAAATACAATACTACTGTGGATAAAAACTTATGAGGAGATATTTATAAATGCCTGATGAACAGATTCTTGTCGTCAAACGTAGCGTATTTGACAAACTTGGAGCCTTCCAGGGTGTTAATTTCCAGGTTAATCATTATCTGGAAAAACTATTGTGTAAAGAAGAGTTGGAGTTCGTTCCCCGAGCGGCCGCCGAAAAAAATCCACAACTCAAGCAATTGATACCCTATGTCATCATGGCATACGAGGATTCCTACCTGTGCTACCAAAGGGGCAAAAGGGCCGGCGAACAGCGACTCGTGGAAAAAATCTCCATAGGTATCGGCGGGCATATCAATCCCATCGATGACACCCCTCTTTTTTGCGACGACTTCAGTGACATATACCACAATGCCGTCGCCAGGGAAGTAGCCGAGGAAATCGACATCCAATGCAAATACAACGAAAGAATCGTCGGCCTACTGAATGACGATTCAAATGAGGTGGGACGCGTACATCTTGGCGTTATCCATTTATGGCAACTTGAAGCACCCCTAGTGACAAAACGCGAACAAATGATTTGCAAGCTGGATTTTATGAAAATACCTCAGCTAAACCAAATCAGAAACAAAATGGAAACATGGTCACAACTGTGTCTTGACAATCTCACCGAACTGGTAAAAAGCCCCGGCGTTCAATTCTCCTGAACCGTTGGACGTATCCGAGCAGTCGGCACTTTCCCGAAAATCAATTTAAGGTGGGCAACTGGAAACACTCAGAACGATTGCCGATGTTGTATTTTTGACTGGATTTGTCTGCAATGGCTTCCAGCCGGTTAACAAGCAGGTCAATATCGGTATCAAGAAAACTCTCGGCGATCCGTGGGTCAAATTGAGTACCGCTGTAGCGTCTGATCTCAGCCAGGGCCGCGGCTACGGGCAGAGCCTTGCGATAAGTACGGTCGGCTATCATCGAATCAAATGAATCGGCCAACATAACGATACGACCCGCAATCGGTATATCCCCGGCAGAAAGACCGTTTGGATAACCGCCGCCGTCAAACCGTTCATGATGGGACAGGATAATACGGGAAATATGTTCCATCTGTCTGATCGACTTGAGAATGTCAGCGCCGATCTGAGGGTGTTTTTTAATCTGGGCAAATTCGTCATCCGTCAATCGGCCGGGCTTGCACAGCACCGCTTCGCTAACTCCGATCTTACCGATATCATGCAGCAAACCGGCCAAATATACGTTATTGATCTTGGCAGGGTCAAAACTTAATTTTTCGGCTAAATGGCGACAAATAAAAGCGACTCTCTCCGAATGACCGCAGGTATAAGTATCCTTGGCGTCGATACTGTTGGACAACGCTCGCAGAGAACCGAGAAAAAGCTCTTGCATCTCGTGATACAAACGAAAGTTTTCCAGAAAAACTGCAATTTCATTCCCTACCGAAATAAGCAGTTTCATGTCAATCGAATCGAAATCAGGCTTATCGATCTTGTTCAGCGCCACCAGAACGCCAAGGTGCTGCTGATCGCGACGAATCGGAATACTGACAATATTGCGGATCGGCTTGGGCCATTCATAGCTGTAACCACGATCGACATCACTATCGATAAGAATACCGTTCAATTCACTCCCAGCCGACTGGTTTTGAACCTCCCGGCTGGCGCAAGCTGTGGATCTGTCCCAGATAACATCCAGATGCACACGGCTCAAAGGCAATGCCCCGACCGAGGCCACCATAGGCGGTTCTACGCCGGCCTCATTATTGCCGCGCCAGAAAATTATCAGCTTCTCAGCATTTATCACTTCCAAAACATCGGGTAAGAGCCGACTGAAAAGTTCCTGAGGCTGCTGTGTCACTCTCATTCCATCACTAACACGATGTAATAAAGCAATCTCTTCATAACTCTGAGAGAGCGAACTCGTCATCGCTTCCAGATCATTATTGTCTCGAGGTTGTGGTGAATCGCAGCTCATAGCTCATCCCAAACTCTAAGTTGATAAAAATTATACCCAATGGGTTGATAATTCCCGGCGGAGCCAATTGTAACGGTTTTCAGGATAAGTAAATACGCAATAACGAAACGGGAAAACTCAATCGTTATGAGTTACATAGCTATTCAACCTTATTCCTCTATCTATTATATATCGATATCATAGGCTGGCGAAGAATTGAGCACATTTTCAACTGTATGCACCAGCTCACGCGGACTGAATGGCTTATGAACACAAACGTCAATACCAGCGGATATCATGGCCGCAGTATCAAAAGTAAACCCTCGCGCCGTCAGCATGATCGCCGGGATATTCCTGGTCGAAGGAATCTGGCGGAGATGCTGACACATCTCCAAACCCGACAAATGCGGCATTTGGTAATCGGTGATGATTAGATCAGGCACCTCAACCTGAGCCAGTTCTAAAGCGTCACGGCCGTCCTGCGACGTAATAACCTCATAACCGGCGTTTCGTAATTTCAAGGCAATGACGTGCAAAATATGAATCTCATCGTCAACGACCAGTATTTTCTGACTACTTCCGATCATAGTTGCCCTCCTGGATCGCAATTTCAAGTTACCAGCTTCCACCGGTAAATTACACTCTATACTACCTGCAGTGAATGATAGCCCGGCAGCGTGACAGTAAACGTACTTCCCTTTCCAGGCCGGCTGTCAACACTGATCTGACCGTCATGCATTGTTTGGATGATCTCCCGAACCAAATGCAGACCCAAACCCGTGCCGCCGGCAAGATTATTATTCTGCGGAACACGATAAAACTTATCGAAAATATGCTCCAGGGAATCCTCAGGAATACCGACGCCCTGATCCTGCACCTCAATGACAACCTGCCCCACATCATTGCGATCGGCACTGATGGATACTTCGCGACCGGCAAGTGAGTACTTGACGGCATTACTGAGCAGATTCAGCAACGCCTGATGAATCATATCGCGATCCGCATAAATAACTAAATCATCTGACTCAAAAGATATTGCCAGCTCTATATTTTTTTCCTGCATTTGAGGCCGCATAATCGCAGCCACATCGTCGATTATTTCTGCCACCGACAACGGCTCGAACGAAGGCTTCAACAGACCGGACTCAAGACGAGAACTGTCCAAAATCGCATCAATCAAATGATTAAGCCGATTAGACTGGTCCTGAATAACCCTGCAAAACTGCTTATGTGCAGCAACATTGTCCGCCTCATTATCGGCAAGCAACTCGGCATAAGCACTGATGCCGGCCAGCGGCGTCTTCAATTCGTGCGAAATACTATTGACAAAGTCGTCCTTCATACGGACGATTTCTTTTTCAGACGTAATATCGTGAATAACCACCACCCCGCCAATCACCTGCCCGTCAGCGTCGAGCACACAGGAAAACAGAACTTTCAGATCGAGCTTTTTGCCGCTTACCGGATGAACCCGCTCAAACTGGCAGATGATGTTTTTGCTTCTCTCCCGATGGCCACGGCGAATAAGCCCTAACAAATCATCGTCATTAATAACCTGGTCTATTGGCGAACGATAGTTTCGGTAAAGACAAAAATCATAAAGCTCCTGAGCCGCCTCATTGGCCATCAGCAACTCATCATATTTGTCAGTGACAATTACCGCATCGGAAATACTGAAAATCACCGCCTCGACCTGACGTGTTTCGGTTTCAGAAACACTGGCCTGTAGTTGTAGTTCCTTGTGCTCGAGATCGTCTCTTTCAAACCGAAATCTGACGTTGGTAAGATAATGATTTATCTCGGTTACCAGATCAGCCAACTCGTTGTCCACATCCACCATAATCATACCAATCCGGTCGGCCTGTTCGAACTGACGGAGCTGATCCCGGATGCGACCAATAGCAAGAACATAACGACGTCGGATAAGCTCGATCGAAACCGCGGCTACAATGGTTACCAAAGCGTATATAAGCCAGAAAAACCAGCGAACCATGGATGAAGACTGGGCCAACGGAAATTGCGCAATCAAAAAGGCAATATTACCGGCCAGAATAATCAAAACCAACAATGTTAAAACTATTCTGCGCGTCAAAAACAATTTCATTGCCCCCTGCGAAAAATCAATCGGGAACTGTAATATATATCACAATTTGTCATGGGTTGCTTTTTCACCTATCCGAGTGTTTTCAATCGCCGATGTTAGTTTCTGCGCCAGCCGATCCTGAGGATCAATCTCCAGAGCGCGTCTGTAACAAGCCTCGGCCTGTTCAATCTGGCCGCGAGCTTCGAGCGACTGACCCAAAAGGCAATGAGCCAGCCCGTTATCATCCTCACCGGCAATAATCCGATGAAGGATTTCCTCGGCCTGTTGATATTCCTGTTGCTTAAAGGCAATGTACGCCAAGACAGTCAAAGCGTCCGGATAATCGGGTTTCAGCGTCAGTGCCTTCTCGGCCCAGACTCGGGCCTGTTTCAGATCATCACGTGCCATCGCTGTTTGTGCCAGCCGGGTCCATACCGCAGGATTAGCCCCGTCATGCTCGCTGACGTATTCAAAACAACGCTGAGCATGGTAAAAACGAGACAGCTTCATATAGCAGTCTCCCATAGCCAATTGGTTTGACCAACTAAACGGACGTGCACTCTGCTGGGCCTGTTCCTCCAGCCGTTTAAACAGACTAAGCGCCTCACTCGCCCGATCGACTTTGAGAAGTGCAAAAGCCAGCGACTCGGTAATCGCCTCATTTTCCGAAGCCAGGCTTGCCGCATCGCGAAACATCCCTACCGCCTCAGCGGACCGATCCAGTGCGACAAGTATATTTCCCGCCGCGACATAAACAGAAGCATCGCCCTCGTTGCTGTTAATGTATCCGACCAGAAGATCCAACGCTTGTTGCAGCTTATTTTGCTCAACAAGCGTTTCGACCAACGCCAACAGATAAGGAGAATGCCCCGGCATGGCCTCCCAGGCGCTTTTATAACAATCCATAGCCCGCTCGGTCAAACCACGCTTTTCCAGAACGATACCAAGATTATAATTCGCCTCGGCATTAGATGGCTGTAGCTCCAGACATGTTTCAAAACACCGCTGTGCCGGAATAATGCGATTCTGTTCGAGATGTATCTGTCCCAGCAGCAGATGCGCCGGAACATATTGCCCATCAATCTGTATCGCCTGTTGAACCGTTCGGGTCGCTTTCTCGATCTGACCCGAGCGAAACTGCTGATGAGCTATATCAACTGTCAATTGGACACGACTCTCGTTCCAACGCGCCACGGCCTCTTGCTTGTTCTTGAGATGTTGGTTTTGACAGCCGACCAGCAGAACTATTCCGGTCAACGCCAACGCTGATAAACGCTTCATCATTTGCCTCCAAGGGCTTAAAATCAGGTTCTGGGTTTTGTTACAAATTTTCTTTGTCAAGCTCGATCAGGCGACGCATGAATTTACGCATACTGCCTGTCTCATTTGCATAAATCTCTTCTGCACGCAGTTCGTCCTGAAGCCTCAGGGCATCGAGGAAGGTGGGGCAGGCATGAACGGCCAAACTAGCATTCCACAGGGCATCCTTAGGCCGACCCGCTTCCTGATCTTCCCGGGCACGACGATAATGAGCCGTGGCGATACGATCGCGAGCCAAACCAAGCATGCCTTCTCTGGCGCCCAGCACTAGACGATTGCACGTATCCATAACTTCCTCAGCCATCGCATAATCAACCTCGTCCTTGACAATACGTGGTGTAATCAGAAAGACAACTTCTTCCTTGGTGTTTCTGTCGGTAGTGCTCTTAAATAGCTGACCCAGCAGAGGAATGTTGCCCGCCAGTGGAACCTGGCTTCGACCAAGACTGGTACTCTCACGGAAAAGACCGCCAATAACAATTGTATGTCCGTCCTTGACCAGCACGTTGGTCGTCACTTCTGTGGTTTTCTTGAACGGCAGATCCGCTGCGCCAAGGCCACCGTCACTGTCTTCTGGATTCAACTCCATGCGAATATAGCCATCGTCCATCACATAAGGGGTAAAGTTCAACTGCACACCGGTTTTCAGAAATTTCACCGATGAGGTGGACGCAGTTGAGGTAGTTTCAGTGCTATCGACGTAACCGGTCTCGTTACCGACAATAATCTCACCCTCCTGACGATTCAGGGCCAGAATCTTGGGATTGCCCAGGGTAACCACATCGGTCACGGTTTCAAGCGCATCGATAAAAACACCGATGTTGCCCTTGACCACGCCCACCGACAAGGCGCCGTTGGTTAAACCAGCCTGCACCGTTGTTCCCGACAGATGGCTGCTGGCGTCGGTTGAGGATTCGCTCCCTGTATCTGAAACCGTAGTTGACTCATTGCTCGGAGGCCCCAGAACACCGCTCTGCGTCTCGAAATCTACACCTCCCAAAACATTAAAATCAATGCCCAATTTATTCTCATCGTTCAGGGTGGCCACAAGAATTGTCGCTTCGATCAATACCTGAGACGGGCGTTTGTCAACGAATTTGAGTGCCTTTTCTATAGCTGCGATATACTCAGGATAATCATTAACAATAATGAAATTACTTCCGGCCCAATTCTCACCGGAACCAGTTCCGACAGCGCCGACGGAGCCTTCCGGCGATACGGTTATTATACCCACATCGCTTTTGAGCGGTTCGATAATGCTCCGGGCGTCCTTGGCAGCAATGTAATTCAAAGGAAACATCTGAGAGACCGTCTTGCGGGCCGCGGCCTTTATTTCGTCCAGCTCTTTCTTGGTATAGACAAAAATAAACGGACCGTCCTCCTCGTACGCGAAACCATTGCTACTAAGAATAGCATCGATCGCTTCCATGTAGGTTACATTGAAAAGACTGGCCGAAACATCTCCACGAACCTTGCTTGACGGAACAATATTCTTGTTAGTGGCAATGCTAACCAACTTAAGAAAGTTCAGAATGGGACCGTCAACTACAATTGAGGGAACTATCCCTTCGGCATTGGCCTTCGCGATCTCTATCGTGGAAGAAGATGTTTCAACGGCCGGAGAACTTTCGTCCGGATCCTGTCCGTATAGATCGCCGGCAGGTTGTACCAACAGTAAAATTCCAACAACAATTAACATTAGACAATTTTTCATCTCTTTCTCCTTTCATACACAACCAATATCGACCAGCATCGAAGATGGCTGAACATACTAATTTCAAGCCGGTTTGCTGATCTCAAAAACCACAATACACACCCAAAATGTCACCCAATCACATCCTCCGTCAATCAATAATATTTCATTCAGTTATAACTATACAGTTATCGGTCGTACCTTTCCGCCACGCGCCACTCATACGAACACAAACTACACGGCAAAGCCTGCCCACTTTGACTGCCCGGGGATAATTAATTAATGCTCACTCTGCCAGTCACCGGCGCGACGCTTATGGTTTGGCTTTCGCTCCCGGCACTGACGGTCACATCACCCTGGGCCGTCAGCGATACCGCTACCGCGTCACCACTATAAGGAACACCCAAACTGTCGAACCAGACCGTGCTCTCACCTCCGAAATCGACCGAGTCGTCAATTGTCACGGATTTCAGTTCGCTAATTTCGTTGAAGTTTACCTGGTAAGGCGATTTGTCAGTCGGATGGGGAATAACACTGAAGCTGCCGTCAGGGTTTTGGACTTCAATCTTGTAATTATTGCCCTCGATGTCAAACACCACTCGATGTCGCTGCTGTGTCGATATCGCTTTGGTCTGAGCATAAAGCAAAGCTCCAACCATTTGACGCGCCGCCGTGGCAACCTTAAAATCGTTGCAGTTGCCTATCATTGGTATGATCACTGTCACAGCTATACCAATGATAAGAACAACAACCAGCATTTCGACCAAAGTGAAAGCTGACCTGGAATTGTCATATACAGACCTGGACATTTATTTCTCTACCGGTGGTGTAGGGGTAGGGGTTGTTGTTATCTCCTCCGGAGGCAAAACCACTTGTACCTTAATTTTGCCCGAAGTGAGCAGGCGACTGATTTCGCCAAGGGATGTGTCTATCTTGTCCACTTTCCCAATAAGCTGGTTCAACTGCTCCCCCGAATCAGGCACCCTGCCATAGGCAGATGGAACCGTAGTCGGCGTCTCGAACCAAAGACCCACCGCAACCACCAGAAGCAGAACAGTTAAAACAGTCAACAGGACCCTGGTATAATTATCCACAGTGACAGTCATCGTTTTTCTCCTGTATAAAAATATTTGCTTGTCAATACCGATCTTTTGCAAAAATCCACTTAATATTTATAGTAATCGCGTAGATTTATACCGCTACCCGGTGAGTTGGCCCTGATAACCATTTCACTCGGCTTATAAATCCAGCCCGTACTGTTATCGGGCGCAACCGGTAAGGCAGCGCCGTCAGCTATCACCATTATACTCGACAAATTATTCAACGGGTTTTCCGGCATCCTGCTCAAATAGGGACAATATTGAAAAACGGCCGACCCCTCAGCATTGATATTGCCCTTCTCGTCAGTGAACATAGTCATCTGATCGAGGAAGGTCTGCTCGCCAGGATTGCCGGTCGCCGCATCATAACCGGGCGATACATCCCAGTGCTGAGCACGGTACGTAGCGATCTGGGTCCGCAGAATGCGGAGATTCTCAAGTAGCATGTTCTCGCGGGCTTGCATGTTGGCATTAGAAAATTTAGGAATGATGACTGATGCTAATATCCCCAAGATAACTACCACGATCAAAATCTCAATCAGGGTAAAACCCTTCTTGTTTGAGGCCGCAGGCATAAAACAAATATCTTTAATACACAATTTAGCCATACTACACCTCACCGGCAACTGCCTAAAACAGGGCGGAAAATGGCCCGGCAACGATCTATCGGCTGCCGGGCCATCGTTTTCACAATACTAATAAACCAATACTCCCTAAACACTCTAAATCTCGATCAACAATCCCGGCGACAAAGTCGCTTACGGGTGACCTGTATATCCGTCGGTGATTGCCAAAGTAGCCACGTCTATAGCCCAGTCAACAGTGCCGTCTTCGGTGGCCGCGGCGGCAAAAACCACTGGATCGTGTACCGGACAGAATGGATTGCCGGGTACCGACTGCATATAAGGTCCCAAATTATCGGCGCCTTTTGTCGTCAATTTGGTCGCGATATTAGCGTTACTGTCAAGATCATTGGCGGGAGTTTCAGCATCATCCCACGGATAAAGATCGTCATGTTGAACCTTATACAACTCAAACTGTGAACGCAACATCTGCAGATTGCTCTCTAAAGCATTTGTTTTGGCAGAGGTGGAGGCGTCCGTAAACTGCGGAATAACGATCGCCGCCAGAATGCCAAGAATAATCACAACAATCAAAATTTCAACCAAAGTAAAACCACTTTTACGATTTTTCATCTCTCGTCCCTCCGGTGCTGACGCACCATATAAAAAATACATTACTTTACTAAAACTGTTTTTTCACAAACAACAACCTAATCTACTCTACTCTAACAATCCAACATTGTACGCCCCGGTGATAATTCTCACCGGCCGGGCGGACCGCGTACTAAACGCCACCCGCGCGAATTTACGTCCCCCTTCCTCTGCTGCCGCCGAAACGCCGGCCTGCATCTCACACAGCTATTTAGTATGTTAATGTAACCTTTACACATCTTATCGGTTCACCTTTACCTGTCTTATCGGTTCACCCTTACTTGCGCTTTTCTTAACACCCCGTCATTACAGTTTTTTGTTTGATCTTGTTTGACATGGACCATGTTTCATAGTCGGGTTGGCTTGTTTTGTTCAGCGATTTATTAATCATCACAGCAAAGGTAATATCAAAATCGAAGATAGTCAAAAAAACGAACCCCTTTTTATTGAGTTTTTTAGGGCTTATTCCATGACTTTCTGTTACATAATCGATACAACCGTTACTCGAACATAAAAGAGTTATCGACTGTGCCGATAATAACAGATAGAACGACTCTAGCGAAAAATACAATAAAAAGGATATTAGCGGAATTATGCCTTGACGCCCTGGATCGATATGCCGCAGAAAACTCTAGAAACAAGTAAAAAGCCCGTTGATCCCTTGAATGGTTATAGGACGCCCCTTGCACGAAATCAAATCAAATGGATATCTGTGTACCCTAAGAAAATTATTCCATGATTCCTCGCCCGCAAAAACCACCAGGAACACTCCCGCCCCTGCCATTCTCTCGTCAGTGCCTTTATCATTCGCCAATGATGCAGTTGGGTATAATATCCCACCGTAAGGTCCGAAAACCGCCGAGAGCTTAGGGGCTGCCGCAAACGACGAAAACGTTTGACCTTTTGAACAGTCGAACTGTACTAACATTATTCCACAGGGAGTTAACCGTCCCTGTAGTTGTCGCCATCGCCTGATGTCAACGTCGTTCATGTGCCGCCGGCCGTTCATGTCATTAAAACGCAGCCAAATAAGATCATAGCGATTTTGATTGCACCGAAGCCACAAATGCACCGGAATATCGATAATATTCACTCCAGAGCGATCTGCCACTGAAGATTGTTTCCGACGGACAAACTCATCCCGACGCAAACGGCTGGCAAGAGTTCGGTCCAATAAATAATCGATATGAATCTCATCGCCCACCTGTGGTAACGGCCATAAGTTTTCTTCAAAACCGACCATCAGCACCCTTTTATTGCCTTTCGAAGCAAGTATCTTCTGCATCCGAAGATAATTACCCCCAGCCGAATCAAAATCACCCAGGTAGCGATCCTGCCAATACCGACGCAGATCAAGACTTTGAACACCGGCATTATCGGAACCACCCAACAAAGCCCACACGCCGTCACCACCCTCACTGACAATCGCCGAACTCCTGGAAACAGATACGCACAGCCAGTTTCTCGCCGCCCAAGGCACCAAAAAACTACTGCACGCAACCAAAACGAAACCCGCCAAAATTATAACACGACGCGAAAACAGACTGACTTCAAACTGATAAATAGCCATCAATCCACTCACCATCAGAGAAGCCAGAATCAAAACCAGAACCGCCATAAGTGAACCATAATGAGGTAAAAAAATAAAAACACACACATACCACCCCAGAATAATACCCGCCCCCAACAGCCCAAGCCAAAAAGCCAATCCCAGAGATCGACTTATCGCCAGTTCCTGCGCCATCCGTTTACTATAGGTTACGATCGAACCTAAAACAGCCGTCTTCACCAGCACTATCGACCACAACCCCACAATCAAAAACCAACACACATCCGTATGTTCGATCCTGCGAAAACACAACCAAATCGCCGACAAAACAGCCACACCTGACAGGCACAACCCTGACCAGACCAATAAAGCAACGGCCAGGTTCGCCCGAACCGACGTAAACAAACCACCGCCCCGCCCCGCAAAATAGGAACCCACAGCCAAAACCACCAGAAACAAACACGTATGCACATCACCACCACCCCACGGAACCAGAACTGATAAATGTTTCCATAAAGGCGCCCACAACCCGATCATCGCTCCACAAAACACAATTATCATAATTACCGCGGTCCTGCCTGGAGCAACACGTTCCGGCAGCATAGAGCCTGACTCGTAATTTATGTTTTTACTCTTGCCGGCAATTGCTGGTAAGAAAACAATCAAAAACAACGCTCCAGCCAACCCCACCAAATGCGAAAGCCACACAAGCAAATACGCCCCTGTATATCTTGCCACCACCGAGCCCCAGCAAAAAACCCCTGCACCCAGACCCAGCATCAACAAAGCCGGCAACTTGTTTTCCAGGCCGGCCTGTTTCGTCGCATCGCCAATCGAAAGCGCCAACCGATAGAGAACAGCCAACATAATTCCGCTCAAAACCCAGACTGGAAATAACAACATTACCAACAAACCAATATCAAGTATCCGCAAAGCGACAACGCCAAAAAAAAAACGCTGCCCGAACCAATCCTGCAAATCCTCCAATGACCCCACCGATAAGGTGGGACCAATCGAAACAAACGACCAGAGAAGGATGCTCCCCGCCAGGGCGATGCTCACCACCTGAGTGTCCGCCCCGCCGCCGGGCAGCCAAAGACGCCCTTGATCCTGGCCTCGGCCTTGCCGGATAAGCAACCATCGCGCCCTACCCGCCATCACCGTCAGTAACCGAATCAGCCATTGAGGGCTCATTAAACCCGCATACACCGAACCAAACACCACCGCGAAAAACACAAACCTCTCGACAGCTCCCCCACCAACCATAAACTCCGAAATACCCCAAAAACCACACAAACTGCCGGCAGCGCAAAAACCTATGACAAAGCTGATCACATAAAAGCAATTACGGCTTGTAACACTATTGGACAATTTTATACCAATCCCTTATGAGTTCGCAGATTAACGCTACTGCTCATCCACCCCTCTACCCATTTACTCATCTACGCATCACAGTGGTCGTAGCGGAATCGAATACTTTCACTGCACCATTGTCAAGTTGCACCAGCAAACCCCCCGCCACACTGACATCGACCACCCTGCCGGTATAGGACTGACCGTTGCTTACCAAAGTTATCCTGCGACCAACCTCATCGCAGCGACCAAGCCACTCATCGTGCAGTCCTTTCACCTGCTGACCGGGCACTTCACCGTTAACTACCGACAGCCAATAATCCAGCCGCCCCAAAAGCCGCTCAGCCAGTTGCAAACGATCGACATCGCCGCCAGTCAGTTGTCGGATCGAAACAGCCGTATTACCAAGTTCCCCCTCAAAATCGTCCCGGCTTTGCAGACAGTTTATACCGATACCGATCACATAAGTGAAAGCATTGTCAATCTTTCGTGATTCCACCATCACCCCTGCCAGCTTCTTACCCGAAACGCTCACATCATTGGGCCATTTGATACGCGTTCTTATCGAGCAAACATCTTCCACTGCCTCCGCTGCGCTCAAACCCGCCAGCAGAGTCAGCTTCTCACCCATATCGCGACTCATATCCTCCAGCAGCACCGAGCACAAAATACCTTTCCCCGCCGGGCTGACCCAGCGATTCTGAGATCGGCCGCGACCACCACGCTGATGTTCGGCAAAAACTGCCAGCCCATCCCAACCCCCCTCCATAGCATACTGCCAGGCAACATCGTTGGTGCTGTTGGTCGATTCATATACCAGTACCTTACGCCCAATCCGCTTGGTTCCCAAACCATGCTCGATAAGATCGGCGTTGAATTTCTGCCCGCAACCAGACAGACGAAATCCATACGCCGGAACCGCCTCGATCAAATAACCTATTTGCCGCAGCTTCTCGATCTCACCCAGCACAACCGACGGCCCTGATTCCAGGCTCCCCGCGATCGCCTCCATAGTAAGCCAGTTGCCGCGATTGTTCTTCAGCAATTGTAGTAACCCGACATTCATTTTTACATTAAATCCAGACCAACATTAAGACTTCTGACCGTATGCGTAAGAGCCCCTACTGAAATGCGATCGACACCCGTCCGCCCTATCTGGCGCACATTACTCATCGTAACGCCACCGGAAGCTTCCAGCAGAACCTTGCCGCCCAGGCCCATTTCGTCCCGAATCGCCACCGCCTCCCGCAGTTGCCTCTCCGTCATATTATCCAGCAGCACCATATCCACACCTTCAACCTGCAATACCAACCGCAGTTGTTCGAGACTATCCACTTCCACCTCAATAAAGGCCGCCTCCCGTTGCCCCTCCCCTATTTTTTTAACCGCTTCCGCTACTGCCCGCCGCAGATCACACTTACCCAACGCCGCCAGATGATTATCCTTTATCAGAACCGCGTCATAAAGGCCATACCGATGGTTTACCCCCCCACCGCAGCGAACCGCATACTTCTCCAGCTCCCGCCAGCCTGGCGTCGTCTTGCGCGTATCGCATATTTTTACCCCAGTCCCCTTCACCGCCGCAACATATTCCGCCGTACTGGTGGCGATCCCGCTGAGCCGACCCAAAAAATTCAGTGCCACCCGTTCCGCCGCCAATATCGACCGCACCCCTCCCACCGCCACACCAACAACCGTTCCGCCGGCCACCGACTCACCATCATCGAGAGCTTCCTCCAGAACCAGCTCTTTATCATAACACCTCAGCACCCCCTCCACCACCGACATACCGCACAGTATCCCCTTTTCCCCAAACACTATCGCTCCCCTGCCCTGCCGATCAGCCTCAATCGTCGCCTCCGACGTCACATCACCTGCGCCCAGATCCTCCCTCTTCGCCATCTCTATCAACGACAAATAACTTTCCAATTCCGGTACCTTCATAATCATCCCATCTTTTCAAGCTCGTGGTCCTGTTTTACTCTTACTATGCCCTTCTTTACTTTTTTTGCCGCCATCCACTTCCGGGGCTTCCCGTATCTCTTCTATCTGATCACGAATTTGAGCCGCCTTTTCAAATTCCAGCGACTCAGCCGCGGCCAGCATCTCTTTTTCCAGTATCGCCAGAAGTTCTTCCCGTTCATATTCCTGCTGGTCATGGGTAAGAGCTTCCTGCGCCACACGGCGGGCCTGCAATTCGACCTCAAAACTATTGCGAATAGCCTTACGGATAGTTTCCGGCGTAATACCGTGTTCCGTGTTATATTGCCGCTGCAGCTCGCGACGACGGTTGGTCTCGTCAATGGCCCGCTGCATCGAATTGGTCACACGGTCCGCATAGAGAATCACCAGAGCGTTAACATTACGAGCGGTACGACCGATCGTCTGAACCAGCGATGTTTCACTTCGTAAAAACCCTTCCTTGTCGGCATCCAGTATCGCAACCAGCGATACTTCCGGCAGATCGAGCCCCTCCCGTAGCAGATTAACGCCCACAATAACATCAAACTCACCCAATCGTAACTGACGCAAAATCTCAATCCGCTCCAGCGTATTAACTTCACTATGCAAATACTGACAGCGAACCCCCTTCTCACGAATATAACCGCTGAGGTCTTCCGCCAGCCGCTTGGTCAGGACCGTAACCAACACGCGCTCTCGCCGGGCGACTCGTTTTTCAATCTCCTCCAGCAGGTGTCCCACCTGCCCGCTCGCCGATTCGACACGAATCTCCGGATCCACCAGACCCGTAGGCCGCACAATCTGTTCGACAATATGTCCTTCGCATTTTTCCAGTTCATACGGAGCAGGCGTCGCACTCACGAAAATCACATTGTTCACCAGCGACTCGAATTCTTCAAAACGCAAAGGACGGTTGTCCATCGCGCTGGGTAAACGAAAACCGTGTTCGACCAGCACGCTTTTTCTACTGAAATCACCCGCATACATAGCTCGCAACTGGGGCACGGCAACATGCGACTCATCGATAAACACCAGGAAATCCTTGGGAAAATAATCCAGCAGCGTATGAGGCCGTGCACCCGCCTCCAGCCCCGCCAGATGACGCGAATAGTTCTCGATCCCGCTACAATAACCGACCTCACGGATCATCTCCATATCATACCGCGTCCGTGCGCTCAGCCGCTGCGCCTCCAGAAGCTTCCCCTCACTGCGAAACTGCCCCAGCCGCTGTTCCAGTTCCTCCGCGATACTCTTCAGCGCCGCCTCCACCCGCCCTTCCGGCATAACATAATGCTGACTCGGATAAACGAACAACTGTTTTTCCTGGGCCAGCCCTTCGCCGCTGACCGGATTAATCAAGGTAAGCTTCTCGATCTCATCACCGAACATCTCCACCCGTACTGCAAATTCCTCGTATGCCGGCCACACTTCCACTACATCGCCACGCACCCGAAACTTGCCACGTTCAAAACCAAAATCGTTGCGCTCGTAACGAATATCCGTTAACCCACGCAGAAGATCATTACGTTCCACCGTCAGCCCCACCCGTAGCGGCACCACCATTCCCTTGTAATCTTCCGGCGAACCCAGCCCATAAATGCACGAAACAGATGCCACAACAATAACATCCGATCGGCTCATCAGCGACGTCGTAGTGCTCAGCCGCAACCGGTCAATATCATCATTCCGTGAGGCATCCTTCTCGATATATATGTCACGCTGCGGTATATACGCTTCCGGCTGATAGTAATCGTAATAGCTGACAAAATACTCCACCGCGTTATGAGGAAACAACGCCTTGAACTCTTCATAGAGTTGTGCCGCCAGTGTCTTATTATGACTGACCACCAGCATCGGCCTTTGCCACTTCTCGATCACATTCGCCATCGTAAAGGTCTTACCCGAGCCGGTCACCCCCATCAGGGTCTGAAACCGCCGATTACCCTTCAGCCCCTCATACAGCCTTTCAATCGCCCCAGGTTGATCGCCCGCCGGCGAAAACTCACTGACGATCTCGAAGTTTCTCTCGATTTCTCTGCTGCGAACTTCCATAACGAACAATTATATTCGATTCCCACCGAATAGCAATAGCCGGGACTACCGGCCACGAATGTAAAATCGCTGAATTTCTTGTCAAATGTTGCCCCAGACCAGACAATCCACTATAATATGCAGCGGTTAATTTCGCAGCCACAAAAGCATGACTTTCGAGCTATATCATGAAAAGATCACTTAAAACCTGCTTAATTATCACAGTTACCCTCTTCTTCGCTGGCTGCGCCGGATCGACCGGCAACACACTCACTTGGCGGCAGACTACCGACAAAGAATTACAGAATCTCGGCCGCGCCGCCCATAAGGCGTTCTTCAATTGGAACACCTTAGCTCCTTTAGCCGGCGCCGGCATCTTCGCCATCGACGACTTCGACCACAGAGTCTCGAACTGGGCCGCCAAACACAACCCTGTCTTCGGCTCCGAACAAAATGCCAGGGACGCCAGCGACACTTTCAAACGCATACTCCAGTTTGAGACCATCGGCACCTGCACCGCCACCATGTTCCGTAACGACCCAAACGATCCGGAAAATCCAATATACGCAAAGCTCAAATACCCTGCCGTCGAGCTAGCTGCATGGGGAGCAACCAAAGCCGCAACTCGTGGCCTGAAACACGCTTTCTCTCGTACCCGCCCAGACCGCCTTGACAACAAGAGCTTCCCCTCGGGCCATACATCAGAGGCCTTTTCACTTGCTACACTTTCCAATCGCAATCTCGAACACCTCGACCTGCCCGACAACTGGACCATCCCGCTGCAAACTGCAAACATTTGCCTGGCCACCGGTACCGCCTGGGCACGTGTTGAGGGACGCAAACATTATCCCACAGACGTCCTTTTCGGCGCCGCCCTCGGACACTTCCTCTCCGCCTTCATCCACAACTATTTCTTCGACCCTTACCAAACCGACAACATCAGCTTTCTTCTTACCCCTTCCCTCAATGGAGCAACGATCCAAATAACCTCTTCCTTCTGAACCAATGCTTCAATCGAGATAGCCTAACGACCTGAGTTTTCTTATTTCTTCGTCGGTGAGTTTGGGTGGAATATTGAAGATCTCGAGATGAAGGCGGTCATCCTCATGGATACGATGTAGCCTGGCTTTTAAATCCTCGGCTTGTTTTTTGTAGTTTGCATCACTAATCAGGTCATGTTCTTCATAATAATCTTCTCTCAGATCAAACAGTTCGTATTGCTTATCAATAGGCGTGTAGATTAACTTGAAGGGATCCACTATGAGGGAAAATTTGACACCATCCCTGACTTTCGAATCTCTCATTTCAGCGAAAATTTCTTTGCTTTCTTTCTTGGCCTTACGTAAATCGCGGCCACGGAAACGCTCATCCGGCTTAATGCCGAGCATGCTCAATATCGTAGGAATCAGATCAAGATGCTGAACAAAATCAGTTCTTCTGCCACTCAATTGTTTACCATATTTTATGATCAGTGGTACATGTATCTGATCACTATAGAGGTATTCGCCATGGGTAAAATAATAATCGTGTTCGCCCATACCTTCTCCGTGATCTGAAGTGAATATTATGACAGAATCGCCATATAAATCTAACCGCCGTAAAGTCTCGATCAGCCGCCCGAAATGTTCATCCATATAACGTATTTCGCCATCATACTGAGAAACGTAAAAGTTAAAGTCTCTATTGTCACCTAATCTTTGATAGTGTGGGATACCGCCACGGCCTGTTCGGTTCTCGTTAACTTTAAGTATGCGTGGTTTTTGATGGGTATCGCGGAACATTTCGGCAAATTCCCCCGGTGGTATAAACGGGCCATGAGGATCCTGGTAATGAACCCACATAAACAACTGATCATTACAAAACTGTTCCATAAGCTCTATGGCTCGGTCAGTTGTATATGTCGCAATTCTTTCCGGAAGCGCACTAACGAGTTCCTGCTGGTCCATTTTATCATCATATACCAAAAAGCCAGGCGCCCACCCCCTCACACTACGTAAAACATAATTGCTGACGACAGCCAGGTTTTTGTATCCATGAGGCTCTAAAATCTCCGGTATCGTTTCAACATTTGGCGGCACAGGAAGATTTTCATAAACTGTTGTTTCGTGTGGCAGAAAACCACTGATAATGCTGGCACAACTTGAACTTGTTGTTGAAGCATGTGAAAAGCAATTCTCAAACAGCAGAGCTTCTGAGGCAAAACTGTCAATATGGGGAGATGTGTTCTTTGAATATCCGTAACAATTCAAGTGATCCGCTCTCAGGGTATCGACGCTAATAAGGAAAATATTTGGTTTTTTTCCATGTTTTTGGCTGCCACATCCGCCCATCCAAAGGGCAGCAGGCATGGCTGCCGCCAAGCCGCCGTAAAGACCATATTTCAATGTCTCACGCCGTGTTAATCCAGGCAATGCCTGTTTCTTACTACGAATAATATTTGATGTATTCACTGGATTTATCCCATCTGGAATCCATATACCATTATACATCTTAGCCCAACTACGCCGCTGAGCCTCTTTTCCAATAAAATACCAAATTGATCTCAAAAATTCAACTCTTATGAGTTTGCAGCTTCTTGCACCGCCTGTCCCAAGCGAAGCCGAAGGGTCGCCCCCTCCGACAAAAACCGGTAAGTTGATAATTATCAAGATGTTATACGCAGTTGTGACGCCGGCAATATACGCTTTATACATTACCGGGCGCCTTGCCGTCCACTTGAACCATTTTGGAGGTTGATTCTTCTATGGCTTTCCTTTATAATATAAATCTCTTGAAAATTCCCGTGGGAAAGGTGAAAAAAAATGAACGCGAAAATTTGCCTGGTAATGGTAGTTGTAGTATTAGCTCAAATGATAACCCTGGATGCAGCCGAGGAGGATAAGGCCAAAGCGGCGACTCCTGACAAGCCAGAATCAAAGCTGGAGACGAAAGAAGCCGATTCAATCTTCAAAAACGAAAAGGACGAGATCAGCTATATCATTGGCACCCAGATGGGCCGGAGCCTGCTGGATTTGAAAAAAAAAGATTTTGTCGTTAATATGGACATGTTGATCCAGGGCCTTAAGGACACCTTCGATCAAAAAGAGCCTGTCTTGGCTGAAGAGCAAGCCAAACAAACCTACCAGGCTTTTTTGACCCGCATACGGACTCAACAAGCCGAAAAACAGAAAAAACAAGCTGCAGAGAACCTGGCTGCCGGAACTAAGTTTATGGAAGAAAACAAAGACAAACCCGGCGTAAAAACCCTGCCCAGCGGCTTGCAATACAAGGTTATTACCGAAGGCACCGGCCCAAAACCTAACCTCCTGGATAAGGTAAAGATCCACTATCGCGGAACACTCTTAAACGGCCAAGAATTCGACAACTCCTACAAACAAAATGAACCTGTCACCGCCCCTGTTAGTGCTGTTATAGATGGCTGGACCGAAGCGCTACAACTCATGAAAACCGGGGCTAAATGGCAACTGTTTATCCCGCCGAAACTAGCATATCGCGAATCCGAACGCCCAGGCGTCCCACCCAATTCCACCTTGATCTTCGAGATAGAACTACTCGAAATCGTCAAAAGACCCTCCATCAAAATCTCACCACCTGATAACCAAAAATAACCTGAAATCGGCAAGAACTCCAACCAAACCGACAACATCAGCTTTCTTCTTACCCCTTCCCTCAATGGAGCGACGATCCAGCTAACCTGTCCCTTCTGAACCAAAAACCTGACCCCTTCGGCAAAAGCTGGTAAGTCCATAATTATCAAGATGTTATACGAAATTACAGGCCGGCGATATACGCTTTATACATTACCGGGCGCCTTGCCGCCAAATAAAACCATTTTAGGGGTTGACTCTTTTGTGGCTTTCCTCTATAATGCCAACCGCTTGAAAATTTCCGTTGGAAACGTCACTTGTGGCGTTTGAATACATAAGAAAAACCATTTAGCTTGAGGTGAAAAAAATGAACGCGAAAATCTTGTTAGTAACAGTAGTTGTAGTGTTAGCTCAGATGATAACCGTAGATGCTGCCGAAGATAAGGCCAAAACCCCGACTCCTGACAATCTAGAGCCAAAGCTGGAGGCGAAAGAAGCCGATTCAACCTTCAAAAACGAGGAGGACAAGGTCAGCTATGCTATTGGCACCCAGATGGGCCGGAGCCTGCTGGATTTGAAACAAGACGATTTTGCCCTTAATATAGGCATGTTGATCCAGGGCCTAAAAGACGCCTTCGATCAGCGAGAGCTTGCCTTGACTGAAGATCAAACCCAACAAACCTTACAGGCTTTTAGCACCCGCATGCAGGCTCAACGCACCGAAAAACAGGAAAAACAGGCCGTAGAAAACCTGGCCGCCGGAGCTAAGTTTATGGAAGAAAACAAAACAAAACCCGGCGTACAGACCCTGCCCAGCGGATTGCAATACAAAGTTATTACCGAAGGCACCGGCCCAAAACCTACCGCCCAGGATATGGTAAAGACCAACTATCGCGGAACCTTCTTAAACGGCGAGGAATTCGACAGCTCCTACAAACGAAACGAACCTGCCACCTTCTCTGTTACCAAGGTTATAAAAGGCTGGACCGAAGCGCTACAACTCATGAAAACCGGGGCTAAATGGCAATTGTTTATCCCGTCCGAACTCGCCTACGGCGTACGCGGAAGCCGAAACATCCCACCTAATTCTACCTTGATATTCGAGATAGAACTACTCGAAATCGTCAAAGCTCCATCTGGCGCCGACATCGGAAAAAGTACTGACCCTACCACCCAAAAAACTAATCCCCCCGTCATCAAAAAAGAGTACCAGCCCGATCAGCAAAAAAAGTAAATAACCTAAACCGACTTTTCTTTAAACAAAGGCTCACCGTTCCGTCAAGGTCAAAACGGCAACGAAACACTCCTCGCGGCATCCTGCGTTGCCGCGCCGCAGGTGTGCGAGTTTCCAGGCGAGTAGCTTGAGGAAATGGACCTTGTTAATTTGATGCTGTGTCGCCAGCGATCTTCTCGCCCTGCTCAACGAGTCGTCCTGTGTTCTCGGCGATGCGAAAGAGCACGATTATCACTTCGAGCCATATCCGCGCCATAATGACGTATAGAAAGAAGACTATCGGGGCAAGGATGATTGAAAGGAATGCTGCCCCGACTCCTTCTACTATGCCGCTGATTAGCAGCAATAATGCTCCGATGGCCGATATGATAATCGCCAGGACGAATAGAACCTTTATCATGCGTGGCGTGACGAACTCAGTAAACGATAGTTCGAACAATCTGCCGAATAAACCTTTCTGTTCCATTGTGTACTCCTTTCAACTCAGATTTCCCATTTAACTTCACAAACAACGTTTCTGCACGCTTTGACACTGTCTTTGAGACACCCGGTTGTACAATTCAAGCTCCATGATACAAAACTTTCATCTCAATTTCAAAATAATTCCAGCAGGCTCAGCATAACATGCCGGAAAAACCGCCAAAAAGTAGAGCACATACGTCCAAAACCCGCCTTCCCCCCACTGTGCTACCAAAACTTGCTTTTTTGCAAGGATTTACTTGGGAAACCCGGGCTAAAATAACCTAAACCGGCGGGAGCCACAGCAAAACCGCTCTGCAAAACCAACCCTGTTAGTCCACGGGTCTGCTTCAGGGCATTTCGAATTTGTGCCCGTGCTGCCGAACGGTCAGTACCGGACAAGGGGCTTTGCGAACAACTTTTTCCGTGACGCTGCCCAGTAACATCGAGGCCAGTGCTCCGTGACCGGGTGCATGTCACGTTTGTAGGTAGAAATTTGCCCTCCGGGATGGCAAAATGGGTGAATTTGACAAAAAACCTATTTGCCATGGAGGGCATTATCATGGATACCAAAATACTGGACGAATTGGAAG